>LAZR01000137.1_pt1 | contig 93754 bp, 84 predicted proteins | sample 329461 | NCBI WGS metagenome assembly LAZR01 (sample SAMN03002196, study PRJNA259156) | marine sediment metagenome | biome: sea floor; feature: Hydrothermal impacted sediments; material: marine sediment; isolation source: Loki non-amplified sample from Loki's castle hydrothermal vent sediment ... | reverse complement strand
GTGCTGGAGTAGCTCAGTGGTAGAGCGCGTCATTGGTAATGACGAGGTCGGGAGTTCAATCCTCCCCTTCAGCACCAGATCCCCCTTAATGATCATATCTTATTGCCTTTGCCTCTGTTCAAGTTTCGCAGCTGAGTTGCCCAGCTGATCGGCGTTCTGCTGACCAGTTACGGTTCCGTGCCGTGCACACCTTCGCGAATCGCCGCTGGAACGAAAAAACCCCGACCACATGTGCAGCCGGGGTCTCAATTTTCACGTAATGCGGATTAACCGCGGTATGTCAGACCGGCAAACAAGCGGCCTTGGTCGCGGTGACGGCCACCGTGGACCGACCCTGCAACTGATGCGACACCGGCGATCAACGACGCAGCAGCCAGAACAAAGGCTGTCAGAATGGCCGCGTTACGGGCTGCCTGAGCTGCGTCAATTGCAGCTTCTTTCGCTTCTTCAGCAGCTTGCTCGGCTTCTGCCTTGGCTGCGGCGATTGCCTCTTCGGCCTCTTGGCGCGCGTCCTGCGCTTCGGTCACGACCGTATCGACACGCGTTTTCGCCTGAGCTTGTGTCAGATCGGTACGTGCAGCGACGGCACCGGCAAGATAGGTCCGATCCTCTTCGCTCACTTCGCCCGTCCGGTAGACATTAGCCATAATGCTGGCGGTCTGTTGTGCCAGCTCCTCTGGATCAGCAGTGGTCGGGTTAACCTGATTTGGACGCAAAAGCTGGTTCGACAGGTAGTCAGTCGGATCGTTCTTTGCTTCGTCCGGAATCGCCGCACCGGCAGCATCAGCCAGCCCAGCTGCAGCGCCGCCCACGGCAGAGCCTGCAGCTTCGACAACAGTACCGGCTGCTTTGCCTGCACCAGCAGCAACATTGCCTGCGGTGTTGGCGGCAAAAGTAAAGGCGGTGGACAGCATAACGGCAGTGATAACCGACCCGAGGCCCCAAACAACCAGACCATTGATGCCGTCACGTGCAGTCACTTCGTCTTCCGTCGCGCTTTCAACGCGGCGGCGCATACGGCCAGCGATATAGCCCCCTGCAAGGTAGGACGCGACCAGTGTGATCACCAGCCACAGCGCCGTCAGCACCAGTTCAAGTGTAGAAGAGTCATCTGTCCCGTCCAGCGTGATCGACGCCAAGCCGAGCGCCGCGCCAAAGCTGGTCAGCAACAGGCCAATGGCCACGGCGACAACGGTACCTGCGAAAATTGCAGGCCAGTCGACGTATGATCCGTCGGGTGTTTTGTCAGAAAGTGTCGTATCCATGTTAATGCCTCCCCGGCGTTGAATTACCCTAGGCCGATGAGCGAAAGAACCGCCATGACAACAACCACAAGACCTACGAGATAAATGATACCGCCCATTTGAAATAATCCTCTGTCAGCGCCCGCGCGACATACGCAGGCTTCACAGGGGGAACGTCATGGAACCGGCAAAGTTCCGCCAGTTGCTCAAATATTCGACATGTCCTGTGACACAGCGGTCAAAGCCTCCTTTAAGGGTCGCCCTGCCATTTGCCGTCAAAGATCATATCATTTACGGGGAGCCGCTTGCTCCAGCCCTTCACTTCAAGCTCGGGCGTTTGATACATCTCGTCGACGTGCCCCAAACACAGGTAGCCGACGATCTCTATGCGGTCTGGGATATCCAGCAAGCTGCGCAAATCCGCATCGTGGAACACACTGACCCACCCCATGCCGATGCCTTCCGCGCGCGCGGCAAGCCAAAGGTTCTGGATCGCGCAAACGGTGCTATAAAGGTCCATGCTTTGATTGTGGGTGCGGCCCAACACGACCTTGCCGCCACGGCTGCGGTCACAGGTCACGCATATATTGACGGGAGCCTTGCGTATGCCTTCGAGCTTGAGCGACCGGTAGGTCGTCTGGCGGTCGCCCTCGAACATCTGGGCGGCTTCCTCGTTCGCGGTGTTAAAGGCCTCCCAGACCTGATCGCGCGCCTGCTGGTCGCGGATCACGATGAAATTCCACGGTTGTGACAGGCCGACCGAAGGCGCGTGATGCGCGGCGGTCAAAATCCGGTACAAGACATCATCTGCAACGGGGTCAGGCAAAAACTGGTCGCGCACATCACGGCGGGTAAAGATCGCCTTGTACACGGCATCACGTTCAGCATCTGAGAAAGGCGCGGCGGGTGCCAGCGCGGACGGTATCGGCATTGTTCATTCCCCAACAATACATTTCAGCGCCTGTCCCGCTGTCCATGCGGTGCAAGCTGTACTGTCTGGCCGGTCTTCTGACTTAGGGTCTTCTGGTTCACGCGCCTTCCCGGATATCTCCAGTGGCCTAGGCGCAAACCATCCCCATTACAGCGTTGGGCACGTGCGGGACTTTCACCCGCTTCCCGATTCTTCCGCCATGCGGACACCAGACCGCCCTATTGGGCCACGGCGATCCGCCCGGAACAAGCCCTATCGCGGGATCAGCCGCGTTTGGTCGCGAAAATCTTTCTCATGACGGCGTCGAACTCGTTCCACGAAATGACTGCCTTGTTGCCGGCATAGCCGTGATAATAGGACCGCCCGCTCGCCGTGGGAAACCCGGCCCAGATGCGCGCAAGGTTCTCCATGAACCGGTGACGGCTGATCTCGCCCTTCTTAAACGAGACAAAACCCGCATCGGCCAAGAGAATATCTGCCAGCCCGTCCTGCAGCTTTGGCGTAAAGCGGTCGTTTTTGCTAAGCCCTGCCTGACGCACAAGGCTGCGCAAGGTGGCTGGTATGAACTGATACCGCCCAATGGCGTGTTGCTGTCCGGGTGTGCGGTCAATCCAGCGATAGATTTCGCCGATGGTCATCTGTGTCGGGCGCTGCGGCGGCAGGCGCTTGGCCCCGTATTGCACGGCGTCGTACCCTTTAGGGCCGGCCTCGGCCCAAGCAATGAGGCTTTTGAGGTCAGCCGCCGTGCTGATACCACTGAACGCCTGAAAGGACCGGCTGCGGCTGCTGATGGTAGTCGTGCGGGCCTGCACCTTGGGCTGGACCTTGGGACGCAGTTTGATCTGCCCCTGTCCGGCGGATTGCATAACGTTGAACGAAATATCGCTTTGCATGGCTGACCGGGTGCCCGAGAGGCTGAAACTATCAGCGCTGGCAGCGGTGGCGGCCATCAGTGCGGCCGTGGCAAGAATTGGCAGTGTGTGTGTAACTTTCATGTCTTCCCCCAAGATAAAAAATCGTCATGGACCTATCGTGACCGCTGACGGCTGCGCTTTCATTTGCGCAAGCAGGGGGGTCGGGGGCATCGACGGATAGGGGGCAGTATCTTTTGGGATAGAGAGCTATGCCGCCGTGCGGTTGCCCCCTTCGTTCAGACGGAACTTAGCGGCGCGATAGGTCAAAGCATCTGCCGCAAGCGCCTAAGCATCGGCACAGGGGATTCGCGGTAAATCGGGGTAAAAACGTATAGCCGATGCCCCACCAATGGGCGTCAACCCCGCATTCAGGATCTAAACCACGATATTCATTGCTTAATCCGACCCGTCACGGTGGCCGTTTTGTCGGAGTTGCGCTATGTTCGGTCGCATATACTTTAGAATGGAGTGCATCTCATGACGGATGAAACGTCGCCGGGTATCCCGACACCCGACGGGGCCGCTGCCGTAATCGACACCGATTACGAAATTGGCCAAGACAACAAAGAAGGCAGCGTCGGGCCCTTCGGCTTTGACATTCACAACCCGGTCTTTGCGATCTCGGGCGTGTTCATCATCGCCTTTGTTTTCTACACGCTCGCCCTGCCCGAACACTCGGGCGCATTGTTCACTTGGCTGTTTTCGTCAGTGACAAAGGGCTTTGACTGGTTCTTTATCTCTGCCGGCAACGTGTTTGTAATTTTCTGCCTGATGCTGATCGTCACGCCTTTGGGTCGTGTGCGTCTTGGCGGTGCGGATGCGACCCCCGACTATACGTACCTTGGGTGGTTCTCGATGCTGTTCGCGGCCGGCATGGGCATCGGTCTGATGTTCTATGGCGTCTCTGAACCGCTGTCGCATTTCTCAAGCTCCATGGGCGGCACTGCTGTTGGCGAAGACGGCCTGCGCACCGATTGGGCACCTTTGGGCGCGGCCGCGGGCGATCAAGCCGAAGCGGTGCGTCTGGGTATGGCGGCCACGATCTACCACTGGGGTCTGCACCCTTGGGCGATCTATGCCGTTGTCGGGCTGGCGCTGGCGCTGTTCAGCTATAACAAGGGTCTTCCTCTGACCATCCGCTCTGCGTTTTACCCGATCCTGGGCGAACGTGTTTGGGGCTGGCCGGGTCACCTGATCGACATTCTAGCGGTGTTTGCCACGCTCTTTGGCTTGGCGACGTCGCTGGGTCTCGGTGCAACACAAGCCAACGCGGGTCTGAACGAGCTCTTTGGCCTGCCAGTCGGCCCGACAGCTCAGGTTCTGTTGATTACCGGTATCACCGCGATTGCGACAGTCTCAGTGCTGCGCGGTTTGGACGGTGGTGTTAAAATCCTGTCCGAGATCAACATGGGTCTGGCGTTCCTGTTGCTGGTGTTTGTGCTTCTGGTGGGTCCGACATGGGCGATCCTGTCAACCTTTGGATCGTCCCTGCTGGCCTATGGTGAATACCTGCCTGCCCTGTCCAACCCGGTTGGCCGCGAAGACGTGAACTTCATGCAAGGCTGGACGTCATTTTACTGGGCATGGTGGATCAGCTGGTCGCCTTTCGTGGGGATGTTTATCGCCCGCGTCAGCCGTGGCCGTTCGGTGCGCGAGTTCCTGACCTGCGTGCTGCTGATCCCAAGCGTGGTCTGCGTCCTGTGGATGAGCGTCTTTGGTGGCATGGCAATCGACCAGGTGATCAGCGACGGTTACACCGCCGCACAAGAAGCAGAGCTGCCGCGCCAGTTGTTCGCGATGCTGGATGCGCTACCCCTCGCCGGGATCACATCGCTGATCGGCATTGTGCTGGTCATCGTGTTCTTTGTGACCTCGTCGGACTCCGGCTCGCTGGTGATCGACACGATCACGGCAGGCGGCAAAGTCGATGCGCCCGTGCCACAGCGTGTGTTCTGGTGCATCTTCGAAGGTGCGGTCGCGATCGTACTGCTGCTTTCGGCAGGCGGGCTCAAATCGTTGCAGTCGATGGTTATCTCGACCGGTTTGCCGTTTACCGTGGTTCTGCTGTTCTTGTGCTATGCCATCATTCGTGGCCTGCGCGACGAGATGAAGTCGCATTAACACCTGAACCTGATGCGTTCATTATCTGAGCGCCGACAATATCAATACCCCCCGTGGCCCTGCGCTGCGGGGGGTATTTTTGTGCCCCGCTTCGGGAAAATATCACTGGCACTCCTCCGCCTTCCATATTCCGACTAAAACTGTCGGATTGACATACCCTATTAATTCGATCAGGTTTAGAGCAACGTCTAGCCACCCCGCGTACGATCACGGGGACGCCCGACACATTCGATGTGAGGAGTCCCATGATGATCCCAATTCCCAAAACGCATATTGCCGTGATCCGTCAGGTCTGCGCCAGCAGACCGCCTGATTTTGCGCGCCGCGTGCCGCCCCCCCTATTCACGCCAACCGAGAGAGCAGCCCTATGACCTTTCACGCCCCCCCAAAGACCCAGACCCCGATGAACGCGCTTCCGACCTATTCCGCCCGCGACCTGACCGAAGGCGGAGATCTGGCGCAAATCGTGCTGGATACCCAGACCTACACGTTGCGGATCACGCGTGCTGGCAAGTTGATTCTGACCAAATGAGGGATGCACATCAGCACCCCGGCGGTGCGCCGGTAGGGTTTATCACAGAGCTAGACAGCCTTCAGGCGGCGTCGGTTATCTATTTGCGGATGTGGTGTGACGGGCCCGATGCGCAGGAAAAAGTCGGCAGCGATCTGGCCAGCGTTCTGGGTAACACCAGCGGGTCCAAGGCGCGCGCCACGTTTGAACAGCTCTGCTCGCTTTGTGCGCGGTTCGGTCGCCGTCCTTTGATGCGCCACTCTGTGACATGCAAATGTCTTGGCGCTGATGAATCCTGCTTTGCGCATTTCATCGCTACAGCCACCGAGGGCCAGCGCGAAGATGCAATGCTGATCGCAACCCTGCTGGTACGCGCAGATATGGCCCCGCTGGTGGCATCGCTTGCGGCTGATTTTGGCCTCGCGCTCAAGCGCATGCACCTGAGTGCGCCACGCGACATCGCCCGGAGTGAAGCAGCACGAACGCTGCATTGATTAACGCAGGCCTGCGCTTTTCGCCGCAAAACGTGCAGGGCGGCAACCCATAAAAAATTTCATAAGGCGACTGAACTTTAATACTTGATTGTTTTAATCGGCTTTAGTACCCCGCCCCATAACAGGTAGCCAATCGTCGTGACCAGCCCCCTAAAAGCAGCCCGAATGGGCAATGACGAGGGCGATATGACACAGATGAAAACACCCCACAGCTTGCGGGGCCATACGGCCAGCCGCAGCATCGGCATGATGACGGCCGCCGCCATCGGCGCAACGTCTCCTGCAGCACTTTATGCGCAATCCAGCGACGAGCCGCTGCTGCTTCCCGGGATCGAGGTTGAAACCTCAGAGCCGCAGGCTGCCAAGCCCAAGCCACAACCCGCCAAGAAACGCGCCGCGGCGGCCCCTGCCCCCCGCGCGACACCGGCACCCGCCCCTGCACCTGTCGTGGCCGAGGCCCCCGTTGCAGCCGCCCCCGCCGCGCCCGTCGCTGGCGAGAATGGCTTGTCGCCCTACGCCAACCCCGAAGCCGGATATCAGGCCGTTCAATCGGGCAACTCGCTGCTGACGCAACCGCTGGTGGATACACCGCGCACCGTCACCGCAGTCACCCAAGACGTGCTGCGCGACAAGAACGCGACTTCGGTGCGTGAACTCGCCCGCACCACACCCGGCATCACATTGGGCACCGGCGAAGGCGGCAACGCATTCGGCGACGTTCTGTTCATTCGCGGTTTCCGGTCCTCTAACGACGTCTTCATCGACGGCGTGCGGGATTCCGGCGTGGCCGTGCGCGAAACATTTATGGCCGAACAGGTCGAGATCACCAAAGGCCCGTCCGGCTCCATCGGTGGGCGTTCGACCACAGGCGGCGCGGTCAATCTGGTGACCAAAAAAGCGCAGGACACGGACTTTGTCAAAACCACCACAACCCTTGGCACCGCCGATCTGGCACGGCAGGAAGTGGACTGGAACAAGGTCTGGAACGACCGTTTCAAGACCCGCATCGGTGCCGTCGCCCAAGTCAGCGACGTTGCAGGCCGCGATGGTAGCAAAGACGACCGTCTGGGCCTGTCCATCGCTGCCGAATACGAAGCGACCGACCGTTTGACACTGGATTTCGAAGCCTACCAGCTGCAGATGAAGCAGATGCCCGACTGGGGCGTTCCATGGGATGGCACCAACAACGTGCCCTTCACCGAAGCCGGTGCGGGTCGTCCGACGCTGGACCGCGACACCTTCTACGGCAACCCCGACCGCGACTTCCACGATGCGACACAAAGCGTCGCCACATTCGGCGCGACCTTTGAAATCACACCGGGCATGACCTTCACCAACCGATCGCGTCTGAGCCGGACCGAGAACGACTATATCGTGTCGGCGCCTGAGCGCCCTGACACCTCGGATGCCGATCCGCAGAACTGGACGCTGACCGCCTCTCCTAAAAGCCGGTATCAGGTCAACGAAGTGGCGTCGAACACCAGCGAGCTTTCCTTTGGTTTCAACACCGGGTCGGCGCGCCATGACATGATTGCGGGCTTCGCGCTTTCGCGTGAAGAGATCAGCCAGCGTGGCTATGTCGGGCTGTCCTCCGAAGTGGGTGGCGGCACAGCCGAAGACCGTCTTGAAGGGTGCTCCATCGCGATCTACAACCCCGACACCAGCGGCTGTTCCACAGCGACACCGGTGCGCAGCGCAGATGCGACGCTGACCGATGTCACCACACGGTCGCTGTACCTGAACGACACGATCACCTTTAACCCGAAGTGGCAGCTGAACCTTGGTGCCCGTCTGGATGATTACAGCGTCAGCCGGACCAGCACCCAAGCCGGTGCTGAAACGCTGTCGCGCGATGACACCTTGTTCAACTGGAACGCCGGTGTTGTCTGGAAGCCACGTGAGAACGGGTCGGTCTACCTGTCCTATGCCACCTCCTCCAACCCTGTCGGGGATGAACTGGACGCAGGTGGCGGTAGCTATAACGGGATCGATTCCTCGAACCTTCTGCTTGAGCCCGAAGAAAACACCGCGATCGAACTGGGCACGAAATGGCAGTTCGGCAACCTGACCGCCACCGCTGCGCTGTTCCAGACCACCAAGGACAACGCCCGTGAAAGCACAGGCGGCCGCGGCTCCCCTGTTGTGACCACCGCGACCGGTGAATACCGCGTCCGCGGGATCGAACTGGGCTTTGGCGGCAACATCACCGAAAAGCTGAGCCTCTTCGGCGGTGCGACCCTGATGGACAGCGAAGTGCTGAAAAGCAGCAACCCCGACAACGTTGGCGAAGAGTTCGCGAATATCGCGCACGAGCAGTTCAACGTACTGGCCCGTTACGACTATAACGACCAGTGGAGCTTTGGCGGTCAAGCCACATGGCGCGGCAGCGTTCAGGGCGGCGCATTCGCGGCCACCAACGGCAACGAGCTGCCGAGCTACTGGCGCTTTGACCTGATGGCGGATTACCACATCACGGATGATGCCTCGGTCAACTTCCGCATCGATAACGTGCTGGACGAAACCTACTATGACGCGCTGTACCGCTCCGGCACGCCGTTCGTCTATGTGGCACCGGGTCGCTCTGCGTCCATCTCTGTCAGCATGAAGTTCTAAACCACACACCAAGGCTGGCGGCGCAGACCCGCGCCGCCAGCCGATCCCCTCGAAAGGATACACCATGTTGCTTTGCGTCGAAAATATCCTGTCACCGCAGGAAGTTGCCCATATCCGATCCGTGATCGACACGGCCCAATGGGACGACGGCCGCAACACCGCCGGCGCGCAATCGGCACAAACCAAGCGTAATCAGCAAATTCCCCTCGACAGCCCCGTCCTGCCTGATCTGCAGACGCTGGTGCTCCAGCGGTTGATGGGCAACCCCACGTGGGTTTCCGCCGCCCTCCCGCTGCATGTCCTGCCCCCGATGTTCAACCGTTACGAAGAGGCAGAGACCTTTGGCGTGCATGTCGACAATGCCATCCGCGTGAACCCGCAAACCGGCCAGCGCCTGCGGACCGATCTGTCGTGCACGCTGTTCCTGAATGATCCCGAAGACTATGACGGTGGCGAGCTGGTCATCGAAGACAATTACGGCACCCAATCGGTCAAGCTGCCTGCGGGGCACTGTGTGCTCTACCCGTCGACCTCGCTGCATCAGGTCACGCCTGTCACCCGTGGTGCGCGTGTTGCATCGTTCTTCTGGGTGCAGTCGATGATCCGCGACGGCGGCCAGCGCGAGATCCTTTTCGATCTGGATCAATCCATCCAAGAGCTGTCGGCCAGCGCGGGTCTGAACGACCCGACCGCTGTGCGCCTGACCGGCATCTATCACAATCTCATCCGGCAATGGGCAGAGACCTAACATGAAATTTCCGAGTATCCTTCTGGCGGCTGTCCTTATCGCGACGCCGCAACTGGCCGCAGCCGACACCGCGTCGGTCAACATCGCGCTGATCACATGGGTCGATGAATGGATCGGGCCTACCCTATCCGACCCCATGCGCATTGCTGCGCAGCAGGGCGGCCATTCACCGCTGGCGATGTTCATGGGGGCCGATATCGTCGTGAAGGCGGTGATGTTCGGGCTGGCCATCGCCTCGGTTCTGGGCTGGGCCGTATGGGCGGGCAAAATCCTGCAGGTCAGCTGGGCCAATGCGCGGCTGCGCCGGTCTTACCGCAAGCTTGCCAAAGCAGGTGCCGTCAAAGGCGCGCAGGCGAAATCCTTTTCCGGCCCCATGCGCGCCATGATCCGCGCCGCTTTGGCTGAGATCGACATCTCGGACGGGTTGAACAAGGCGGGCATCAAGGAACGCGTCGCATCCGAGCTTTCGCGGATCGAGGCGGGGGCCGCGCGCTCGATGCAGTCGGGCGCGATGGTCCTCGGCTCCATCGGGTCGACAGCGCCGTTCATCGGGCTTTTCGGCACGGTCTGGGGCATCATGAACAGCTTTATCGGCATCGCGGAAAGCGGCAGCACCAGCCTGACAGTTGTGGCCCCCGGTATCGCCGAAGCGCTACTGGCCACCGCCATCGGTCTGGTCGCCGCGATCCCTGCCGTGCTGCTTTATAACCACATCACCCGCGTCGTCACCGGCTACCGCGCGCGTGTGGGGGATGCCGCGGCGCTGGTGGAACGCTGCTTGTCGCGCGATCTGGACCGCGCCGAGCGTATCACCGACGTGCCCCACACCACCGCTGATATCGCCACCAAACTGGCAGCGGAGTAACCCACATGGGCGTGCGACTTTCAGATGGCGGCGATGACCTAGCCCCGAACGCAGATATCAACATCACCCCGTTCATCGACGTGATGCTGGTGCTGCTGATCATTTTTATGGTGGCGGCCCCGCTGTCCACCGTGGACGTCAACGTGGAACTGCCGGTCGCCACCGGCACCCCCACGCCGCGCCCCGATGATCCGGTCTTTGTTACCATTCATCAGGACCTGAGCCTCAGTGTCGGCGAAGAGGATGTATCCTTGGGTGATCTCAACATGCGTCTTGGTATCCTGACCCGTCTGGATCTGGGCACGCGCATCTATATCAATGCTGATCGCTCTGTCCCTTATGGCGAAGTGATGGCGGTGATGAACCGCATGCGCAGCGAAGGCTATCTGAAGATCGGGCTGGTCGGGCTTGAGGAGGAGGGCGGTCCCGCGCCCGCTGCGGCTGGCGACCTTGCCACGTCTCCGCCTGCCGCCGCTTTGCAGGACGCACCCGAATGAGCTTTGCCTACGCCCCGAAATACGGAGCCGGTTTGATGCTGGGTGCGGGGCTGAGCATCGGCCTACACGGTGCGCTGGTCGCACTGTGGCTGACGCAGGCCTCTGCCTATGAGCCGCCGGAAGAAGCGGGCATTCAGGGCCGCGAGCTGATTGATCTGGCCGAGGTCGAGATGATCATGGCCGCGCCCGAAACGGACCTGCCCGATGGCCCGCCCGCCGAGGATAGCCAAGCCACATTGGAAAGCCCTGCCGAGCGCGAAGAAGCCAAAGCATCCAACGATCCGCTGCTCGCACAGATACCGCACACGCCGGACGACCCAGAACTGCAATTCAAGATCGCCAACCCCGATCAAGAAGTCGACACGGACAAGGAAGCGACCGAAACGCCGACCGAGTTGCAGGAAGAGACCGAAAACGAAAACGCCGCGCAAAGCACGGCTGCCGCCCCCAAGGCAAGCGCGGGTCAGGACGAACAGGACCAAAGCGCGGCCAAGGAACAGGGTCTGACAGACGCAGAGCGGGCAGAGATCACCGAGTGGCAAAAATCGCTAGTACTGGCACTGAACGCCGCCAAGGATTACCCCCGCCGCGCCCGCGACGCCCGAGCCGAGGGCACAACGACGGTAGCGTTCACGCTGGATCAATACGGTCAGATCAAAGCGCGCGAGGTGTCGAAGTCATCGGGCTGGCCCGTACTGGATCAAGCCGCGTTGAACATCTTTGACCGCCTTGAAACCCTGCCCCGTCCGCCATCGGCGATGGGGGGTGGTCCGTTCAATCTGGCGATCCCGATCAGCTACCGCTTCCGCTAGGGGCGCGACTCTTCGAACGGGGCGAGCATGTCGGGGGTAATGCCTGCAACCGTCGCGCAGCCACAAAGTGCCATCGTCACCTCTAGCTCGTCACGCAGACGCCGCAGCACCTGACTGGCCCCCCGCGCCCCGTCGACGATCAACCCATGCATCACGGGGCGGCCGACCAGCACCGCTTCGGCCCCAAGCGCCAGTGCTTTGAACACATCGCTCCCGCGCCGGATGCCGCCGTCTAGATAGACCGGCACTTCCGGCCCCAACGCTTGCACCACGGCGGCCAGCTGCGTCACCGGTGCGGGCACGGTATCCAGCACCCTCCCCCCGTGGTTCGACACGATGATCCCCGCAACACCGGCATCGACAAACCGGCGGGCATCCTCGGGGCGCAGGCACCCCTTGATGATTACCGGAACGGGGCTGTCCGCGATCAGTCGTGTCAAATCCTTCCACGTGGGCGCAAAGACCATCATGCCGTCGAACACCACGCTTTGCCCGTCCTGCAACTGAGGTCGACGCGGTTGCGGCAGAGGATCCAGCATCACGGGGCGCACCCCGTCCGGCAGGGCGAAACCGGCCGCGACTTCGCGGTCTCGCAGGCCATTAATCGGCGCGTCCAGCGTGACCACCAGTGCCTCCGCTCCGCAGGCAACGGCGCGGGTGACCAGAGACATCGTGCTGTCATGATCGGCTTGCATATAAAGTTGAAACCAGCGCCGTCCGGGAATGGCTGCGATCTCTTCGGGCGCTGTGCTGGTCTGGCAGCTCAGCACCATCACCGCCTCTTGCGCCGCACAAGCCAGCGCGGTCGCATTTTCGCCCTGCGCATGGAAAAGCCGCTGAAACGCCATGGGTGCGACCATGATAGGATGCGCGGCAGGTTTCCCCAGTATCGTGACGCGCGTGTGCCCGCCGCCGCAATCGCCCAGCAACTTCGGCAGCAAGCCAATCCGGCCAAAGGCGGCACGGTTCTGATTTAGCGACAGCTCTGCCTCCGCGCCGCCTTCGAGGTAGGCAAACACGTCATTGGCAAGGGTCGTATGGGCGGATTGTTCGAAGTCTGACAAGGTAATAGGCATGGCCCATAGATCGCGCAAAACAACCGCCACTACAAGCGACTAAAACAGTCAGGTATGTGGCTTATACGTCTTTAACAAACTCCAGCATGGCGTCATCTATCTCGTCCCCACACAGGACAGAAACCTCGCCCGTCGTCTCAAACACCGCTGCACGTACATCGCTTAATCGCGAGACGTTGGATTCGCGCAGTTTCTCCATCAAGTCGCTACGCGACACACGCTTTACCCGCATGGCTTCTTCGCAGATTTTACCGTCCTTCATCAGATATACCGGCGCATTCTGAATGGTATGAAGCACCGTCGAGGAGCGCCGCCGAAAATACGATAAAGTAAACTGGAACAGAAACAGGCACGCCGTCGCGACCAACGTCTGGAAGAACGCCTTCCAATCCGATGCCTGCGCCGCCCCCGCCAACAAAGAGCCGAAGGCGATTGTCGTCACAAAGTCGAAATTGGTCATTTTGGAGAATGAATTCAGCCCGACGATCCGCACCATCAAGATGATCCAGAACAACGCCACACCGCTTAGGACAAAGCCGCGCGCCAGAACGTCGAGCACAGTGTTGTCGAAAAACATGTAGTTCCTCCTCTGATGGGGTCTCTAGGCGTTGCTGGAACGGTCTTGTGGCTTTTGTTCGTCGCGTTTCTGGGCACGCGATTTTGGCACATCGCCCTCGCCCGCGGGCCACCCTTCGCGCTGAGCACGGCGGTTGCCGTCGGTTTCTTCTGTCTGGTCGTGGAACAGATGCACCTGGGTCGGATACGGCATGTCGATCCCCTTTTGATCCAGCGACTTGTAGACCGCCTGCAGCACGGCCCCGAACGTATGGATTTGCGACGCGCGGTCAGATTTGGTCCACCAGCGTAGACGGATGATATTCGCTGAATCCCCCAGCTCGACGGGAATTGTTTCGGGTGCAGGGTCTGCTTCCACGCCCTCAACGCCAGCGCAGGCGTCTTGCATGACCTTGCGAGCCGTATCCCAGTCATCATTGCAGCCGACACCAATGTCATATTCAGACCGCCGCGTGTCAAAGGCCGTGTTGACCACCACACTGTCGGTATAGATGTCCGAGTTGGGAATTACGACGCGACGACCATCATAGGTTTTGATCATCGTGGCACGGGTTTCGATCTTTTCGACAGTGCCCTCATGGCCCCCCGACACGATCTGATCGCCAACCTCGAACGGTTGACGCAGCAGGATCAGAATACCGGCGAGCATGTTTTGCAAGATATCCTTGAACGCGAACCCTATCGCAACCGAGCTGACGCCGAGCCCGGCAATCAGATCCCCCGGAGTGACCGTTGGCGCGATGATGGTGACGGCCAGCATAAAGCCGATAATTGTCACCGCCCACCGCATCAGCGAGCCACCAACGTTCCCAAGATTATCACGCCCGCGCCGACCTGCCGTCTTGCGGATCAACGCACCGATGCCCATTCCCAAGAACCAAAAGACGACCGCCACCACCAGTGCCACACCGATATTTGGGAGCAATCTAAAGAAGCCGTCCAGCCACCCATCAAGTTTATCAAAAATCAGGCCGGGGTTTGCATCGACTTCTTCCATAGGGGGCGATCCTTTATTGTTCGCGACTTAGCCTAAACGGTTCGTCGCGCAGAACCTATGTGGCTTTTTAATCACATTTCAGGAACAAACAACGCGTCACCCCCGCGGGTTCCGAACTACCTCTGGGAAATGCGCCCAAATTACGTCCAACGCTGCGCAAGCCTTGTGTGAAATACGCAACAGCGCCATAATTCCGCCAGTTTCCCCACCCAATACGTACCACAGATAGCTTTAACGACCCAGAGCGCCCGACCCACGACGCTCTTCTTGATGACAGGGCAAAGATGATAATTCCGCGTAAGCTCGCACACTTTCAGCTGATCACCCTCTGCGTCTGCCTCGGCTTATCGTTCCTGTTCTTTTTCGTCGCGCGCAATACCGTGCACGTTCAGGCACAAGACCGGTTCCATGCATTGGTGGACCAAGGACTAGCCGCCATGGGACAGCGCGCAGAAGAATACGGCAGAACGCTGGACGGGGTTGGGGGGTTTATTGCGGCCTCTGACGAGGTGACGGCGCAGGATATGTTGACCTATGCTGCATCTGTCCATGTCGCCGACGGTTCCTATGTGCTTGATGGCATTGGTTTTGCCATGCCCGATAACTTGGAAGCGGATTCAAGCCGCACAGATTTTACAGTGCGTCATATGGCACCCTTGAATGCTTTTGATGGCATGTTGGGAAACATTTTTTCAGATCATCCCGATTTTCTGGCCACTGCAATAGCAGCACGCGATAGCAACCAAACCCTGTCCAGCTTACCTATGGAGCATGGCGGCAAATGGCACTCATTGCTGATCAAGCCCATTTTCCTGCCTCTTGCGTCGGGCGAAAGCACGCCCGATCGTGAGGGATCATTCTTTGGGTTTGCTTTTGCAATGTTGGATGTCCCGGAAATATTTCGCGATTTATTCCCGTCTCAAAAGGACCTTATTAACCTAGAGGTGTCTTTCTATCGATCCGACAGCACGGCCTTTCAGCCCGGAACAACAAGCGCCTATCCAGATCACGTTCCCCAGTTTTCTTACAAGCGCGATCACTATGGCTATGGCCAGCGCATGACCTTTAGTTGGGGCAGCACGCCGACCTTCGAAGCGGCGCAACCCAACAGGGCCAAGTGGATTGTGCTAGGGCTTTCACTGGTCATTACCACGCTGATCCTCGTGATCCAGTCGGTGATCCTGAAACGCAATCTGACGATCAGCCAGACCGTTGCCGACAAAACCCGCGAACTTGAGACGCAGCATCAGGAAAAACGCTCGATCCTTGAGAACGCAATGCTTCCCATCATTTCGGTGCGGCAATCGGGAGAGATCCTGCATCTCAACAATGCCGCCCGCCGACACTTGAACGCCGCAGGCCTTACCAAGGATGCCACCGGCGATTTCATTCAAGACCATCTGCCCCAGGTTGACATTTATCGCGCTGACGGGGGCACCAAGATCGTCGTGCCGCCCCTGCCCGGCACCAACGAACCGCGCACGTTGGAGGTCGAGAAAAACACCTGGCTTACTGCAGACCGGGAAACCCGCATTACACTGATGCTGCGTGATATCACCGACAGCCAGCGCCGTGCACACAAGATCGCGGAAACCGAACAACGCTGGAGCCTTGCGCTGAGCAGTGCGCATATCGGCGTTTTCGATATGGACCTGGAAAACGACACGTCGGTGGTGTCAGACACATGGCGCGAGATCATGCAGTGCCCTGCCGACCCCAATCGCCCGAACCCCTATGCCAGCAAGATGCAGCATATACACCCCGACGACATCGCAATTGTCGAAAAGAGCGAAATGGCCTGCATCAACGGTATGACCGACCGCGCCGAGGCCCGCTTTCGCGTTCGGGTCGGTCGCGACAACTGGCGCTGGATCAAATCTGACGCCGTCGTGGTTGAAAGAGCCGAAGACGGGACCGCACTGCGGATGCTGGGTATCCAGATCGATATAACCGAAACCTACAAGCTCGAGCAGATGAAGCACGACTTTGTCGCCACCGTCAGCCACGAACTGCGCACGCCGCTGACCTCTATCAAGGGCGCGTTGGGCCTGCTTGAGGCGCAAACCAAGGACAACACGAACGCAAGTGCCGTTCGTCTGGTCCAGATCGCCTCGGCCAACTGCGACCGTCTGGTCGCGCTGGTAAACGACATTTTGGATATGGAAAAAATCAACGCGGGCAGCATGAGCGTTGCCTCCAGACCCGAAAAGCTTGGTGATATTGTCGCACTGGCAGCCGAGCAGGTCGAACCCTATGCCACCGAATGGAAGGTCGAGATCGCCGTCGCGCCTCCCGCACCCGACCACCATGTGCTGACAGACAAGAACCGCATCATGCAGGTGCTGACAAACCTGCTGTCGAACGCATGTAAATTCGCCTATCCAGATACTGCCGTAACCGTGACCGCCACCCCGATGGGCGACATGACGAGAATCTCTGTCACCAATCAAGGCAACGGTATCTCGGATGAATTCCGCGAGCGTATTTTCCAACCCTTCTCGCAGGCCGAGGCCTCTAACACGCGGCAACGTGGCGGGACCGGTCTGGGGCTCAATATCTCGCGCCATCTGGTCGAGGCAATGGGCGGCGAAATCGGGTTTGATAGCGTCCCCGGCGAGGAAACCGTGTTCTGGTTCACCTGTCCCTCCACCGATGAAGATCCCGACGTCGCAATGGTGGCTTAAGTGCGCAGGCTAAAGCGCCAGATCAGCAATCAGCATGTCCTTGGTATAATCTGCCTTTAGCTTGCGCGTACCGTTGCGCCCGCCTTCGACCACGATAAAGCTATCGCCCAGCGCATAGGCAAAATCGGCGTTCTGTTCGACCAGCACAATCGCCATCTCGCCTAGGCTGCGCAACAACCGTAGAGCGTCTCCGATCTGCTGGATCACATTGGGCTGGATGCCTTCGGTCGGTTCGTCCAGCAACAAAACCCGCGGCCGTGTGATCAGCGCCCGCGCGATGGCAAGCTGTTGCTGCTGCCCGCCCGACAGATCGCCCCCGCGCCGCGCTTTCATGTCACGCAGGACGGGGAACAGGTCGTAGATATGGTCGGGAATGTGATGCTCGGCCTTGGGTAGGCAGGCAAACCCCGTCTCAAGGTTCTCTTCAACCGTCATCATCGGGAAAACCTCGCGCCCCTGCGGCACATAAGCAATGCCCGCATTCGCCGCCTGAAAGGCTGTGGTCAAACGTACAGGGGTTCCATCAACCGTAATCGTCCCCGCCGACGCCGGATGCCGGCCTGCAATCGCCTTGAGGGTGGAGGTCTTCCCCACCCCGTTATTGCCGATCAAGGTTGTGATCTGCCCCTTGGGGGCCTGAAAGGACACCTCGTAAAGAATGCGGCTTTGACCATAGTGCAGGTCCAGATTTTCAACTTCAAGCATGGCCACGCCCCAGATAAACTTCGATCACTTTCGGGTTGGATGTCACGTGGTCCAAACTGCCTTCGGCCAGCACCGATCCTTCGTGCAGCACCGTGACCTTGCAGTCGAGCCTGCGCACGAATTCCATGTCATGTTCCACCACCACCACGGCGCGGGTCTTGGCGGCACGTTTCAGAATGTCGGTGGTCTTTTCGCGTTCCTCTACCGTCATGCCGGCGGCGGGTTCATCAACCAACAGCAGACGCGGCTCCTGTGCCAGCAACATGCCGATCTCCAGCCATTGCTTCTGGCCGTGGCTCAACTCTCCGGCGATGCGGGTCAAACTTTCGGTCAGGCCGATCTCTGCCGCGATGCCTTCGATCCGCGCAGCGTTGGACGGGGTCTTGCGGTGCAGCAACACTGCCAGCGGCCCGCGCGGGTTCTTCAGCGCCATGGCAAGGTTCTGCCGCACGGTCTGCGCCTCGAACACGGTGGGTTTCTGAAACTTGCGCCCCACTCCTTCGTTCGCGATATCCGCCTCTGACATGCCAAGCAGCGATATATTCCGCTCCCCCCAGACGACATGGCCACTGTCGGGGCGTGTCTTGCCCGTGATGATGTCCATAAAGGTGGTCTTGCCCGCCCCGTTGGGCCCGATCACGGCACGCAGTTCGGGCTCTGCGATCTGGATCGACAAGTTGTTGATCGCTTTGAACCCGTCAAAGGATTTTGACACGCCAGAGACTTCTAACAGGGTATCGTTCATGACGGTTTCCTCACCAGATAATCAAACAGGCCGCCGATCCCCTTGGGGAAGAACAAGGTGACGCAAACAAAGGATACGCCAAGCAGAACCAGCCACCAGTCAGTCCATAGGATCGTATAGAACCCGAGGTTAATGGCAGGTGCGCCGCCGCCCGTGAACCAGCTGGAAAGCAATGACACAAACGCCGCCCCGATCACCGCGCCGTAAAGCCGCCCGCGCCCGCCAATCGCGACCCAGACCGCCAGATAGATCGACGCAATCGGCGCGATCTCGGCCGGATTGATGATACCGGCCTGCGGGTAATATAGCGCCCCGGCGATACCCGCGATCACGGCGGTGAGGGTAAAGATGAACAGCTTGTAGCGTTCCACCCGGTAGCCAAGAAAGCGGACGCGGGCCTCGTTGTCGCGGATGCCTTGCACCACGCTGCCCATCTTGCCCGACACCACCCAAGCAAAGAGGATATACCCAAGCGCCAGCGCCAGCGCTGACCCCATAAAGAACACAAGGCTTGTGGTCGCCTGCGAAGTGTCTTCGTACCCCGGAATATTCTGCAACCCTGACAGCCCGTTGTTACCGCGCAAGCCACTGTCGTTCTGGAACAGCCACAGTGACAGGGCCAACGTCATCGCCTGCGTCAGGATCGACAAGTAAACGCCCGTCACACGGCTCCGGAACGCCAGCCAGCCAAAAACCAGTGCCAGAAGCCCCGGCACGATCACCACCATCAGCAGTTGCAGAAACAGACTGTCCGAGAACGCCCAGAGCCACGGAAAGTCAGAGCTACCAACGACGCCGAAAATCTGATTGCCGATGGCGTCCTGCACCTCTTGCGGCGTGGGCGGGATAACGTGGCCTTCGAGACTGGTCATAACGATGCCTTCGGTCCGCGCATACATCAGCCACATGCCGATGGCGTAGCCGCCGATGCCGAAGAAGGCAAAGTGCCCAAGGCTTAGGATACCGCAATACCCCCAGACCACATCCATTGCGATGGCGATGAGACACAGGCACAGCGTCTTACCCAAGGTCTTGACCATCGAGGTAGAGATAAGGCCGGTGCCTGTTGCCTCTGACCCGATTGCGACAGCCAAAGTGAATAGCCCCAGAAAGGCGATGAACCACATGACAGAGGGGTTTTGTGAAAGGAATGTTTTACGCATGGATCAATCCGCCGCTGCCCGACCCTTTTGGGCAACGATGCCCTTGGGACGGAATTGAATGAACAGGATGATGAACAGCACCATATACGTCTGTGCCGCGAGGGTATTGGACGGGTTGAACCATTCGATCCCCTTTTGCAGGAACCCGATAAGCGACGCGCCCGCAAGCGTGCCCCAGACATTACCGACGCCCCCCACGACCACAGTCATGAAGGATTGCACGATGTAATCGGCCCCCATCTCAGACGTGACCTTGGCATAGAGCCCGATGGCCACCCCCGCGATCCCCGCGATGCCGGACCCGAGACCAAAGGTCATCATATTGATGCGGTCGGGATTGATGCCCATGCTGGCCGCCATACCGGGGTTCTGCGTTACGGCCCGCACCTCGAGCCCCAGTCGTGTGCGTTTGAGCACAAACAGGATCAGCCCCAGAAACAGCAGTGCCAGCACGAAGATAGCAATGCGGATATAGCTGATCTGGATCACATCCGAGATCACCCAAGCCCCGTCCAGCCAGCCCGGAGATGTAAGTGGCCGTGCCTGCGTGCCAAAGATGTTCTTGGCCAGCTGTTGCAACGCGATCGAGATGCCAAAGGTCGCCAGCAATGTCTCTAGCGGGCGGTGGTAGAGATGACGGATCACCAACCGCTCCATCACCACACCGGCGGCGAAAGTTACCGCAAAGGCCAGCGGCAGGGCGATGATGATCGACAGCGTGTAATCTGGCACGAACAGCTGAACGACGTAACCGGTATAGGCCCCCATCATGATAAACTCGCCATGCGCCATGTTGATCACCCCCATCACCCCAAAGGTGATGGCAAGACCAATCGCGGCAAGGAAATAGATCGACGCGAGCGACAGCGCGTCCAGCGTCAGGTCAACAGTTTGGGCAGCGGCAACGCGGGTTTCAATACTGTCGAGTGTGGCCCGCGCGGCGTCTGTGACAGCGTTGTCGGGCTCGTCATACACCTCGTAGAAGTTCATGTCCGCCACGGCGCTTTGCTGGTTCAGCTCTGTCACAAGTGGCGGCACGGTGCCTTCCGCGGCAAGTGCGGCATAGGCTTCGGCGCGTCCGGCATCGGTATCCAGCTGTGCGGTAGGAATGCCCCCGACCCGCCCGCCAACGACATGAGCAGCCAACGCCTCTCGGAGAGCGGCGGCGGAAATGATGGTCGGTGCAAGACCCGCTGCCACAAGCTGGGCATAGGCATCAGCCTGTGAAAGATCATCGCCCGGCGTCAGCACCCGCGCGACATTGCCAGAGGGCGTTTGAGACGGGGTTGCCATCTTGGTCGACAAGATCTGGTTCATCACGGCCCGCGCTTCGATTGAGGTATCGGTCGCCATTGATGTGATCGCCGCGATGCGCTCCTCGGGTGTGTCGCCAAAGCTGGCGGATAGGAAGTTGGTCAACTGGATTTTGCGTGTTTTCAGGGCCGCGTCCGGCTCTGCCTCTATCGATGCGCGCAGGGGGACAAGCTGGTCGGCCTCGGGTCGGCGGGCGATGGAATCGACAGCGCTTTGGCGGCGCGCAAGATCGGGATCGGTTAGCTGGAATTGCACCAAAGCCGTCCCGATCAGCCGGCGCACACCGCCATTGGGCTTTAGCTGCGAAAACCCACTTGTCGGTGCCGAGCTTTCCGCACCGGTGTCAATATCGCGCAAGGTCAGATCATCGCCTGTCTCGGTCCCGAAAAAGAACACACCGTCGGCCTCGCGCTGCCAGACCCCTTTGTCCTGCCACTGCTCTAGAAAAACACTGACCTGTGGCGCGCCAGAGGCGGCCAGATCGTCCAGCGCGACAGACACAGAGCTGCGCGAGGGTTTGGCGATTTCTTCGGCATGGGCTTGAAGCACGGGCTGCAAATCTTGCGCCTGTGCCGCGCCCACGATGCCCACCCAACAGAGGAGCATTAACAGGTGGCGGAACATAGGAAACCTTCGTGGTAAATCTAGGAAATAAGGTGGTGGGGGCGGCCAGACATGCTGCCGCCCCGAGGTTCAGGATCAGTAGTTAGAGGTCAACTGAACGCATGTTTCCGTTTCGGTGTTGTACATGCCGCATTCCAGCTCGCTCCAGTCGGACGTGAGCACAGCGCTTTCGGGCAGGAAATCTGTCCACGCGTCGCCTTCGACAGGATCGGTCTGGCTGATGATGTCGAACTGCCCGTCGGCTGTGATCTCGCCAATGAGGACGGGCTTGGACAGATGGTGGTTCACGAACATCTCGGCGGTGCCGCCTGTCAGGTTCGGGAAGGTCTGCCCGTACATGGCGCTGCGCACGGCATCGACATCGGTGGTCCCGGCTTGTTCAACCGCGTTCACCCACATGTTAAAGCCGATGTAATGCGCCTCCATCGGGTCGTTCGTCACGCGCTTGTCGTCGCCGATAGATGTTTTCCACTGTTGGATAAATTCGGCATTCGCGGGGGTATCTGCGGACATAAAGTAGTTCCACGCTGCCAGATGCCCGACAAGGTTTGACGTATCGAGACCTGACAGCTCTTCTTCGCCGACCGAGAACGCAACAACCGGAATATCGTCAGCCGACACATCCGCCGCGGCGAGTTCCTTGTAAAAGCCGATGTTCGCGTCGCCGTTGATGGTCGATACAACGCCGACCTGCTTGCCGTCCTCGCCCAGTGCCACAACATCGCCCACGATCGTTGCCCAATCGGATTGACCGAATGGTGTGTAGTTCACAAAGATGTCTTCTTCGGCAATGCCCTTGGACATCAGGTAGGATTTGAGGATGTTATTGGTGGTACGCGGGTACACATAGTCGGTGCCGAGCAGTGCGAATTTCTCGACGCCCAGTTCTTCGAGGAAGTAATCCACCGCAGGAATCGCCTGCTGGTTGGGGGCGGCACCGGTGTAGAACACGTTCTTGGACGATTCCTCACCCTCATATTGCACGGGGTAGAACAGCAGACCGTTCAGCTCTTCGATGACGGGCAGCACGGATTTGCGCGACACGGATGTCCAGTTGCCAAAGATCACGTCGACTTCGTTCACGGTCAGCAGCTCGCGTGCTTTCTCAGCAAACAATGGCCAGTCAGAGGCAGGGTCAACCACGACCGCCTCGATCTGACAGCCCAGTACGCCGCCTTTTTCGTTCTGCGCGTCGATCAACATCAGCATGGTGTCTTTCAACGTCGTCTCGGAAATCGCCATGGTCCCCGACAGCGAGTGCAGCACGCCGACCTTGACCGGATCGGCACAATCCTGCGCCATCACCAGCGAGGTGGAGCCCATCAGCGCGGCAGTCGCGCAGGCAGCGAGTTTGGTGAATGTTGTCATTTTCTATCCCCTGTTGGCGCTGCTACCCCTTGCGTCAGAACGCACTTTTCTGGGGCCCCCAAGCACGTTAAACAGGAGGCGCAGCATATTGTTGTGATCGTCGCATGGCTTGTTACATCTGCCAGGATTGCTGGCCGTGCGACGGTGTTGCCTTTCTCGGCACAGAGCCAAGATGCCTAGGGCAGCGGCAGAGTCGCTAGAAAAAATGGCATGTCACCAGACACACCACCGCTCGCGCCTTATTTTTTGGCGATAGAGGTCAGGAACGCTTAAAATATAGCCTACGGGCGCACGCAGGTGCGGGCGTAGATGGGGGCGCACGCAACCTGCGCGCGCCCGAGGGCCATTGGCTAGGGCGCGACGCGCGCGGCAGAGGTCGCCTGCCACGCGCGCATCATGGGCAGCGCACACAGGGCGGCACCAAGGATAAAGGACAGGCTATAGCCCAAGCCGGCCAGATCATTCTCAGGCATGGCAATCAGCACGCCACCAAAGAACAGCGCGATCCGCATCGGCAGCGCGGCGCGGCCCTCTATCGGACCGACAAGGCTGATGTAGCCCTGCAACGCCGCCGAGATCAGCGTCACGCCGATCATCGCACAGCTCAACGCGACGACGACCTCCCACGCGGGGGCTTGTCCGATTAACGCAGGGTTCAGCACGAAGAAGAAGGGCGCGATATAGATCACCCCGCCAAGGCGCATCGCTTCGAACCCCGTTGCAATCGGGTTCGACCCCGCCATGGTAGAGGCCGCAAAAGCCCCAAGGGCGACCGGCGGCGTGATGTAGCTGACCATACCCCAGTACAAGATGAACAGATGCACCGCCAACTGGTTCAACCCGCCTGCCTCAAGCGCAGGGGCAAGCACCACGGCGAGGAAGATATAACAGGCCGTGACCGTCATCCCCATGCCAAAGATAAACGCGGTGATCGCGCCCATCAGCAACAGGATCAACGTGCTGTCGCCGGCGAGAAACACCAGCTCGTTCACCAAAGTCCCCGCCAGCCCCGTGGCCGAAAAAGACCCGACAATGAGGCCAACACCCAGCAGGATCGCCGTCAGCTCTGACAGACCCATGCCGACACCGACGATCATATTGCCAAGTCGGCTAAAGTTCAGACGATGGCTGGCGCGGAACTGATTCACAACCAAGAGCAAAGCCGTGGCATAGAACGGGGCAGAGGATTCCTTGCGCAGGCCGATCATCATATAGAGCAGCAGCGCGAAGACGAAGATATAGGGCCAGCCTTCGATCATCACCTGACGCAGGCGCGGAAGGTCAGGCTTGGGCAAACCCCGCAGCCCGCGTTTCGCGGAATAGGCGTCGATCTGGGCAAACAGCCCCCAGTAGAACAATACGCTGGGGATGGCCGCGGCCAAGGCGATTTCGACATAAGGACGTGACAGAAAGGATGCCATGACAAAGGCGGTCGCCCCCATGATCGGCGGCATCAGCACCCCGCCGGTAGAGGCGCAGGCCTCTGTTGCGGCAGCGGTCTTGGCCGAAAATCCGGTCTTGCGCATCGCGGGAATGGAGACCGCCCCCGTGGTCAGCACGTTGGAAATGACAGAGCCGGACATGGAGCCCATAAAGCCGCTGGCAAAGATCGACACTTTCGCCGCCCCGCCGCGGTAGCCGCCTACAAGCCCAAGCGCCAGATCGTTGAAAAACTGCCCGCCGCCGGTCCGTTGCAGCACCGCGCCGAACAGGATGAACCCGATCACGACGCCGCCAAACGCCTTCATCGGAATGCCGAAAGAGCTTTCGGCCGAATAGATATGGTAAGGCACGGTTTGCAGGAACGTGCTTTGGAAGCCCGAGAAAGGGTCCGGCACGTGGCCCGCGAAGGTTGGATAGAACGCAAAGAGCGTGACAATCAGGAACAGCACCAGACCGCCTGCCCGCCGCGTTGCCTCCAGAATCAGAAAGAAGAAGACGACCGACACATATTGCGCCGTATCAGGGGCTGCATATTCCCACCCTTGCGACAGGTTCTGCTGCGCAGTTTGCGACAGATAGACAGTGGTCCCTACCGACGCTGCGAAAAACACCCAGTCTAGCAATGATGGCTCTCCGCCTTTGCCGCCCCTCGCCTGAAAAATCAGAAACGTCAGCGCCAGAAACATGCCCCCAAGGATATAGAGATACCGCCCGTCAATCAGGACGATCCCCATAATCTGAAGGTTGAACAGCTGGTTTACCACCAACACCAGCGACAGCAGCGTCGTGATGACCACAACCCAACGCGCCAGTCCCGAGATGCGCTCGGCCGGGGTGGCACCGTCGATCGCCACTTCCTCAAACTTTGACTGCGGGGCACGCGATGTGTCGGGATTCGTCATAAGAGGGCTCTCTCGTTTGGGGATACGGGCCTGCAATTGGCATAGCAGGAACGGGCCGACACATTGGTCAGCCCGCCCTTAGCTTTGGCAAGGTTTAGAAAACGACGGAGAACCCGCCATCTTTCAGCGCCTTGCGGCGTGCCTCGGACCAGGCGGCTTCCCAGTCAGAAGGGTTTGCCGCTTTGGTCGCTTCCCACGCAGCCGTCAGCGCTTCTTGGCGTTGCACAAGCTTGTCGTTATGCGCCTGCGCCGTATCGGACCACGCATCTACCTCTTTGAAGTAGCGGATCGCCCCTTCGTGGTAGGGCACCACCCATTCCATATTCTGTTTGTCCAGCGCCCAGCCACCGATACCGGGGGAATTGCCGTCGTATTTCGGGAACAGCTCTACCATCGCTTTGGTCATGTTATAAACCAGTCCTTCGTCCGTGGCCGCAATCGCGGTCAGCACGGGATAGGCATAGCCGGCCCCCTGATAGCCGTCGGTGCCGTCAATGGTGGCCCCGACCTTGGCTTTGTTGATATTAAAGAAGGGTGCGACCTCTTGCATACGGGCAAAGCCGTCGGTGTCTTCGGGATCAATCGGGGGCCAGAACAGCCCGCGCGGACCGGCTTCGGCCTCATAGGCTTTGCCTGAGTTGGTGGATGCAAAGGCCGCATCGACCTGCCCTTCGATCAGACCGGTCCAGCTGGCACCAAAGCCACCGAAATCAACCCGCTCCACATCGTCCCATGTCAGGCCGCCATAGGCCAGATAGGCTTCGGTGTTCACGTTCAAAGCAGGTGCGCCAACGATATAGGACACGCGTTTACCCTTGAGGTCAGCGTAGGTTTCGATCCCCAGATCGCCCGCGACACCAACCGCGAGGTTAATCGCGCCACCGTTGTTCGCCAGCAGCACGCGGATGGGCTGCGGGCCCCAGTTTTCGGCACCGAAATCAAACACACCTTCCTGCGCCATAAAGCTGCCGCCCACGCCCGTGGCCGAGAATTCAACCCGCCCCTGACGCAGCGGCTCTGTGCGCGACACGTCATTCTTGCCAGGCAGAACCCGCAGGTTGACCTCTGTCGCATCTTGCAGCGCGGCACCAATCGCCACCGCTTGGTTATAGCCTGCAGAACCGGTGTCATAGGCCGTCCAGCTCAGCTGTTTGGGCAGATCAAAATCCTGCGCGGCCGCGATAGAAGCCGTAAGACCAAAGGCCACGACCGTCGTTGTTAATACGTTCATATCTTCCTCCCAGAAAATCCTGCCGCGCAAACCATTCGCGTTTGCGGCAGGGTTAGCGGCCCGTTTTCTTGTGAAACGTGGTTCCGCCCTGTGGAAAAGGATACGAGTGCAGCTTTCGTCCTGTCAACAAAAGACCGCGTGAAAAACGCTGCCGCCGGGGTGATGTCAATCTGGGGTAGAGGAAAGATGCGCGGCCTCGGGAACCCCCGCCTTACGCGCCGCCTCCGACAGCTGCGCCAAAGTGCCCGCATCAAGCGGGATCCCGTTTGCCAACCGCTCTGCTGTGCTGCGCCGCTCAGGGTCCCCCGGAAACTGCACGCCGGATGTATCAGGTGCCGCCGGCGACGCCTTGACCCAATCGGTATAGCTGTCCACATCCACGCCAAAGCTCTCTGCCAGACCAAAGACATTCGGATCGATCAGGATCGCCATCATGTTATTCACAATTCGGTCCGGCACTTCGCGGGTCGGCGCATAGGCCCCGCCCCCGCTGAATGATCCACCCAAGATATCCCCCAGCAAGGCCAAGCCAAACCCCTTGTGCTGTCCAAATGCCGTCAGCGCCCCGCCCGCACCGTCAAACAACACCGACGGATCACGCGTCGGAGCACCCTGCGCATCGATCAACGCCCCCTCGGGTGCCGGCTTCCCACTTAGCTGCGCAACACGTGCCTTGCCCATGGCAATGGTGCTGGTCGCCATATCCAGCACAAACATCGGGTGCTTTTCGGTCGCAGGTATCGCGGTACAATAAGGATTGGTGACAAAACGTGCGTCACTACCGCCAAACGGCGCCACAAGAGGCCTCGAGGACTGAACATTCGCGTACAGAATGCAGATAAACCCCGCCTCTGCCGCCATGGTGCCCCAATCTCCCAGCCGACCCAGATGAAAGCTGTTGCGCAAGGACAGCACTGCAAAGTGGCTGCTGTGGGCGCGGTCAATCGCAAGCGCCATCGCCTGCTCTGCGATGATATGACCAAAGCCCCGATGGCCGTCCACCAGCAGGAATGGCCCTTTGTCCTGCACCAGTTCAATGTCAGCCAAAGGGTCTAGCTGCCCTGCAAGGATGCCATCCACATACGCAGGGATCATCCCGACACCGTGGCTATCATGCCCCGCCAGATTGGCACCAACCAACCGTGCGGCAACCTGCTTGGCCCTGTCTTTATCCTTCCCTGCATGCGCCAGAATTGCCGTGGCAAATTCTCTTAACTGATCTGCATCAACCGTCATCAAAATTCCCTCCCGTTTATACCCTCAGCCGCGCCGCTTCTCCCAAAGCGCGTAACCGACACTGACCTGCAACCTCGCGCCAAGGCGGATGAACTGCAAGGACTAGCGATGATGGGGATGCGCGGTTGTGTGCGGGGGTGGATACAGAAGCGGGCCGCTGAACTGCTTGGGAACTGCCAAGGGTTCTGTTTATGGAGGAATACCGCGCGGGTTATGTTTTTGCGCACGGACGCTGTAAAAACCTCAGGTATCGTCCCGGCAGATTAGTGTCCCAGTCGGGCAGCCGTCAAGTTGACCTTCAAATGACCCAGAAGATCATCGCGCAGCTCTTCACGCGCCAAGCCGAAAGACACGGTCGCCTGCAGGAAACCGGATTTGGAGCCGCAGTCGAAACGCTGGCCCTTGAAACGGTAGCCATAGACATCATTGCCTTGGGTCAGTTCTGCCGCGATGGCATCTGTCAGCTGGATTTCCCCGCCCGAGCCGGACTTCAGCTGGTTCAGGTTCTTCAGTACGTTTGGCGACAGGATATAGCGGCCGATCACGGCAAGGTTCGACGGTGCGTCTTCGGCTTTGGGCTTTTCGACCATGCCTTTGACCTTGACCAAGGCCCCGTCAGATGGACCGTCATCAATGTCCAACATACCGTAAGAAGAGGACTTTTCAGGGTTCACTTCCATCGCCGCAACCATGTTTCCACCGGTTTCATTGTAGGCTTCGATCATCTGTTGCAGGCAGGGCTTGTCGGCAGCGATCACGTCATCAGGCAGCATCACCGCAAAGGGTTCGTTGCCGATCAGACGACGGGCGCACCATACGGCGTGGCCCAGACCAAGTGCTTTGTGCTGGCGGATATAGGCGATGGCACCGCTGTCCATATTGGTGTCTTTAAGGATCTCCAACAGCTCTGTTTTGCCTTTGGAGCGCAGTTCCTGTTCCAGCACGGGAGAGTGGTCAAAGTAGTCCTCCAGCGCACCCTTACCGCGTGAGGTGACAAAGATGAACTCCTTGATCCCAGCGGCGCGGGCTTCGTCGATGGCGTATTGCACCAGCGGGCGATCGACCAGCGTCATGATCTCTTTGGGGACAGATTTCGTCGCGGGCAAAAACCGCGTTCCCAAACCAGCCACTGGAAAAATCGCTTTTGTTATTTTCTTAGCCATGCTCAGCCTCGTAAAATCTTAGTGTAAAATAGATGAAAAACGCTTGTCGTGCAGCAAATGAACCTCGCGAGCGATCGCCAACAGCCTTCCATAGAAGGCTTACCCAATCATGAAGCCAAACCTGGTCAAAAAGCGGACAGCAGGCGCGCCACCTGACCTGTCCGCAGCAAGGCACCATGCGCCCAAACCTATGAATTTCGGAAAAACCTATGACGAACAGGTGAATATTTAATTCATGAGAGCCTTGTTATTCTTGGCATGACGCTCGACCAAGCGCTTTACCCATGCTCCCTTTTCCGGGATGTGCCGCACCGGCAGCAACGCTGTGCGCGTTGCAATATCCGGGAATAGTTCAAGAATTTCAGCGCGCGCATCTTCGGTCACAGCTTTCAAAGCTTCGGGCCCAGTGAACAGGCTTTCCGTTGCGGCGCTGTTGGAAAAGATGATTTCGTGTTGATCGAACAGTATGTGAAAATACTCCACACTATCGGCGTCTTCGACCACTTCGATCCCCGGCAGTCCAACTAGTTTGATAGCGGCTACTAGAATTTCCTGCACATCGAACATGCGCTCTGCGATCACTGAACGCACAAGGATTCTATGCTGCCGCGAAACGACCAGATCTTTCATCGGCGTGCCGTTTCCAAGCGCCCCTGCGGAAATTCTGATAGGTTTCAGCTTGGGGCGTGCAGCGAGCTCTTGCGGGCCAAGCGCCCTGCTTCCGATCCAACGCACAGGCTGCATCCCCCGATCCATTGTCAGCACCTGAGCACCGACCGCTAGGTCTTCGACATTTACTGGACCTTCTGACGTTATTATTTCCGTACCCGCCGCAAAACAGATAATTTCAATCCCGCTAAAGGTAAGCGTTTCGCCAGTGTCGAAGTTTACAGTGCCCTTCAGCGCGCCGCTGTCTGATGTATCCTCGGTTGCATTGATGGTGTAGCTGCCGCGATCCAGAGCGCTAAGGTCGATGCGGTCTTGATCGGTCGTATCATCAGGGCCCGTCCCACCGATGACAACATCGCCCTGAGCATCAGCGGCAGACTGCACAACGAATGTATCGTCCCCTGAACCTCCGCTTAAAATATCTGCGCCCGCACCCCCATCGATGATATCATCGTCATCCCCGCCATCAATTTGATCGACGCCTGCACCGCCGTAGATTTCATCTGCGCCTGCCCCACCGGACAGCGTGTCGTCACCGTCCCCGCCATCAAGCATATCGTCGCCACCGCCGCCGGATAGCTCGTCGGTACCGCCTGCCCCCCAAAGCTTGTTGGCTTCGGAGTTCCCTATAAGGACGTTGTTCGCGTCATTCCCTCGGATGTTTTCAAAGTTGTATAGTTCGGTTTGGAAATCCGTTGCGCCAACGGTTGTATCCGCTGCAGATCCATCGTCTGTCAGCGCAACACCTAGGTCAAATGACGCGACTACGCTGGCGTCTAGCGCGATTGTGTCGCTTCCAGCTCCGCCATCGATCGATTCCGGGCCGACAGAGGGGGTAAAGAACCCAACCTCAGCGATATCATCGCCATCTTCTAAAGATACAGTATCGCTACCACTGTCTGTGCCATCTGCCAGCCAAGTATCATTCCCGTCGCCGCCATAAACAATGTCGTGACCCGTCCCACCCGAGATGACATCCTCGCCTTCGCCGCCCGAAATGCTATCATTGCCAGCCCCACCAAAGATCGTATCCTCACCAGCGCCACCCGATATAGTGTCATCGCCGGCTTCTCCGGACAGGTTATCGTTGCCGGTGCCGCCATCGATGATGTCATCGCCGCTACCGGCGCGAATGGTGTCATTGCCGCCATAGCCGTAGATTGTGTCATCGCCTGATTGATATCCGCCAAATATACTGCCGGCATCGTAGTCAGTAATTCGGTCACCATCGCCATCTTCGTAGTCGCCGGGCCCCTCATAGACATCCATATTGTCATCGCCGCTTGTACCATCGACGATGCCGGGGTTGCTTGGCGATAGATCAAACGACGCGGACGTATCTATCGATATGGTGGTCGCAAGACCGCTCGCTACGGGGAACCCATCGGGCGCGTACAAATATAAACCGGTCGACGTTTCGAAAACAGCGGCTTCCGTGGATCCAAGCAGCGCACCCAGCACCCCACCCAATAGGCCTGAATCGTAACCGTTAAAGGTAGCAGTACCGACATAAGTCGCTGTTTCGTCGGAACCGTCGATGGAGATCGTGGTAACTTCAGATGGCGCGAGTGTGCCGTCATCATCTGTGATACTTATATCCCCAGACACGTTTCCGAAGTTAGGCAGAACTGCAACGTCACCGAGTGATATTAAATCACCGCTATAGGAATATAGGTTACTAGTGACATCAAGCGTTACAGACATTCTTCTTATCCTCGAGTTAATTCAGAAGTAGCGTTATTCCGTCGGGATACGCCGGCCGTAAGTATTCCACCCCACTCAGATATCTGAATATGGCAGTGCGTTCTTTATTAGGGCATTCAATTACATCCGTATGGATGCAGTTGAACCAAACGCGCTTTAGCGCTGTGAGGTTAAGAGAGAAAAAAAGACTATTGAAACCATACCCCTACAACCCTACTGACTCATGCGCGGCATAGTTTGTGCATTTAAATAGTTCAGATCTGACTATGCACTCAATTGCCGCACTATAAGTATTGTAGGGTTCAATTGATCTGTCTCGCAAAAAACCACGCAAATTAACGGCGAAACACTAGTATATGCCGAATTGCGATAGTAGCGTCCATAATCTGATAATGGGCAGCCATGGGGAAGATATGAGCGGCTAATATCTACAGGCAAGGTTCACTGGCTTCAGGCTACGCCCTGTAGACCTTGTCGCGAAAATGCATATCGCGCGCGAAAGAAGCTAGGAACTCAGCAGAGTTTCAAAATGACCGGATACCGTGCAAATCTCTGGACATGGCTCTACCCTAACGCAAGCTGTCGAGACCGCAGCACTAACGGTTCCATTTCGACAGGCACGCCGAGTGCACTCCAGACCACCCGAGCTTTTCGGGCTGTTGTGGCTGGCCTAGGTGTCGCAACCACAAGCGTAAAGCCTGCACCGGTAACATCCTCGGCGCGCACATTGCCTGCACAGCCCGGGAACGAAAAATTTATATCCGGGGGTGCTGAAAATCTCGTGATGAAGCACACCGGAAAGCGAAATTCTTGTTTTATTGGCAGCGTACCGTCATCCAGCGCCGCGTGAATGCCAAGATCGACATTGCCTTCAAAACAAAGCTCGACGGAACCGTCTGGCCTAAGATGCTCCTCCTGAAGCCTATTTAAAACTTGGGAGGCCTCGCTCCGCGCAAACCAAACCGTTCTACGGATCGTCGGCGCGTCCGCGCCTATCTGCCTATTACGCAAGCGTCGAAGAGACCGGATCACGCACCTAGCTCCGAGAAATCAGCGGGCGACCGTGGTTTCGCACGCTCACACAAAAGGCTGAAAAAAGAAAACAGGCTAGCATTGCGCGTTTCTCTTACAAATACCCTGTGACGCAAAAGACAGTTCGCCACTTCAGGCACACCCCTCTCGAAATACCCATCTATTTCGCCAATTCGACAGCTATATCCAATAGTTTGATCAATAATATTGGATGGTGCACTCATAAACTCCGGCCACGAAGAAAACGAGCATTGCCGAACATATTCGAGCCTTACTGCCAATCTATTTTTAAAATCCAAACAGCATTTTCCTACTGCAGGCAAGCGATCGGCCCAAAAAATATACAAACCCAAAGCGCACGGACTCCTGTAATGACAGCCGATCATTCTCTGATCGGCTAGAAAATCATATCCGGCTAATCGAAACCACATATCGCAAAGAAGTCGCTGACATCGAAAAACGGCATCAGTTTTAAAGCTCAGTTTTCCCTCACTCTCCCTACAACAAGAAATTCTTCAATGCGCCTTGAAAGAAATTAACAGGTTGTTACATACTACTGATACGTGTGTAATTGATCGGAAGCGTTAGAGTTCAGTTTAGGCTACCAGGCGAGAAGATGCCATCATTGCCTCCCCGAATGCCACCAGAAGGATTTCTTATTGTTTACTAACGGTTAGCGATTTAACAAGTGCGGGGTTGCATAGGTGAATAGATCGTCATTATTAGATATTACGGATACGCTGATCCACAGCATGGACGAAGTGCAGCTAGATCGGTGGGATGATCTATCCGAATGGGCAAGCGACCGCGTCGCACCAGTCGATGCAGTTCCCTTGGAAAAACTGCAGCCCCCGAAGGCGAACCTATATTCAGCAAGTTTGGGCCGTATTGGGCTCATGCGAACCTCATACGGCACGTCGACCCAAATTAGTGCGGATGAACTTAGCGGCGCTCCTGTGGTCGCTGCAACGAATTTGCAAGGTTATTCGGTTCCGAGCCTTAGCCGCAGTACGGCGCACCTAAATAAGGTCGACGATAGCTTCCTCTTTGATCTTGCCAAAACGGGCCATAGCTCTCGACTAAGCGACGATGCTGTCCAGCTGCATCTCGCGTTCGATCAAAAGCTACTCAACGAAATTAGCTACTCTTGGTTTGGCAACTTACCTGAACGCAGCACATGGTGCCCTAAAACACCCTTCGGCGGCGATAATACCTTTTGGAACTCCAGCCTGCGCTACATAATGCGCTTGGTCGCCGAAACGTCACAGCCGATTTCGGCGCAGAACATCCGACACATAGAAGAAACCCTTTGCTCCAATTTGATCCGAAGTTGGGCAGCCCAGTCAGGTATAGATATCAGCGCAGGAAAAAAGTTGTTGTTCCGCGCATCGTACGCACCGCAGAAGAATATATAATTGAATACGCTGCCGATGCGCCAACATTGACCGAAATAGCCAGTGCGCTTGATATCAGCGTTCGAAACTTGACGCTGAACTTCAAAAAGTTTCGCGGCTGCACGCCGGGCCAGTTCATTCGCGAGCAAAGATTACAGGCAACCCGCAAAGCGCTCCTTGAAGCGGATCAAGATCAAACTGTCAGTCAGATTGCAGCGAGTTTCAGCTACATTCACATGGGCGAATTTGCCAAGATATATCGCAATCGATTTGGCGAACTACCTTCCGAAACTTTAAATCGCTCTAAGTAACCGTAGTCAATCAACCGCCGTCGCCCATAGCTCTCCCCTAACCCATACTTTTCCGAATTGGGTACACCACGCTACCGATAGTCGCGGCGATCCAGCGCATGTGAAAGTGTCCCGAGATTCCGTACATATCTACAATGGTACACCCAGTCGGCACCATCGGCTTCAACCACTTATTTGATGCCGCACTGACTGAGTTAGCATTCGTTAGCTGGCCTCTGTTGTACCTGGGGAAGGCGTGAACTTGGCCCGCTGCATGAAAGTAGATACGCTGAGCGGCCCATAGCGCCTTACCGACAAGGGGAATTTCCCGGGAGCTACCAGCCGTTTTGAGGCGTCTCCAGGGGTGCTCTCGGATGATGACTTTCTTACAGTCGCCTTCCACCACCAGATCGGTCAAAGCTAGCCCTGTCGCTTCAGCTAAGCGCATACCTGTGTCAGAAACCAACGCCACAAGCCAACGTAGGTCGTCATCCAGTGAAACGCACTCCGCCTGCACAGTGTCGATTACTTCTCCCGCTAGCGGCTCACGCTCTTGCACCCCAGCCTGACGGTCGAAGTATACCCCGCTGAAAGGGTTGTTGAACGACACCCCTGCCTCGCTTGCTGCGAAGTTAGTGACGGACCGGACGGTGCCGAAGATGCGGGTGATACTGCTCCCCGACAGCCCGCGCTTAATCAGCGCATCACGGAAGGCATTGGCGTCCTTCTTCGTATAGCCTCGAAGGTCTTTATCTCCCGCGACGTCGATCACGTACCCACAGGAACGCTCCGCAGCCCTGTGAAAGGTCACAGGACGCCCATGACCCTTTTGTTTAAGATAGATAGACACGGCCTCAGATAGAAGCACAGCGTCGCCTATCGCCACCTCTGGCGCTGCCTGGGCGGAACTCGAGGTCATCCGCAAGCGGTGCTTACCGGGCAGCTCCGCATCCTTGCAACGGAGGTAGTACCAGTATTCGTCGAGTTGATCAGCCGCCCGCCTAGCCCGAGTTGTAGCGACCTGCGCAGACCTCGTTCTCAAAGAATATGAAATTTTCCGTGTGTCGTAATGCCTCAAGAGGTCCGTTGGGACACGTCTCTCGAAATAGAATATGCCGTTCTTCGTGAACGAGAAAGGCACCAAATTGTCATACACCATGTCCTACGCCCGCGCAGTTTCTCAAAGAAACCGAGGGATATCAGCAGGTTATGATAAAAGTTGGTGCCCAGGGGCGGAATCGAACCACCGACACGAGGATTTTCAATCCACTGCTCTACCCCTGAGCTACCCGGGCACCGGAGACCACCGTAGTGGTCGGGTGTGCGCGTTCTAGGATTTTGCGGCGGGGGTGTCCAGAGGCTTTCGCCATGTTTGGCAAAGGTTTTTTCGGAAAGTTCTAATGTGGCTTGTCCGGAGCGTTCAAAGCGGCCTCGATTGCGGCCCCGACATCCTCGGGATCGCGGCTTGGCGCGGCGTAGCTGCCGTTTAGCCACTTTGCCAAATCCACGTCCGCGCAGCGCCCCGAACAGAAGGGACGATACTTGAGGGAGGTTTCGCCATTACAGATCGGGCAGGTCACTTTAGCACCTCTGCCAGGGGCATACGGGCGCGTTTGCGCTGCAGCTCATAGTGCCCAAGCGGTGTCCAACCCACCAAAGTGGTTTCCACGTCATCAGCGCGAAACGCCTGACGCAAGGCCGTCTCGAACGGGCGGCGGTCTTTCTTGGGCATGGGTGCAAGATCCAGCGTGATCTGCCCCCCCAGACCGCGCAGACGCAAGGCACGGGGCACGGCGCGGGCGCAGGCCATGTTGGCCTTGATACCAGCGGCGAGCGACACATCCGCACCGGTGTTCACGTCAACGGCGACCAAGGCGCGTGTGGGTTCAACGAACATGGAGGCACCGCCGTCAAGAGCGACGCGCGGCTGCGAAAGACTATCGACGGTATCCAAAACGCCATGGGTCTCGAACCCGCCGGGATCGGTCACAATGTCTGCCGGCTCTACCCAGTCGCGCCACGCTAAAATGTGTGGGCCGTCGCCTTCGGACAACAACTCCATCTCGGTGGACGGGTCATCAAGCACCTTGTCAGCCAGCGTCAGCATCGCGTCGATATCATCAGCGATGTCATCCGCATCGGCACCAGCGCAAGAGGACCGCAGAATCAGCCCGTGCGTGGCCCCATCTGCGGCCTCATGGGCGATCTCGAGCAGCCGGTCACGTTCTTCCTCGTCCCGAATGCTGCGCGAGATATTGGTGCCGGGCGCGCCGGGGGTCACGATAGCATAGCGGCTTTTGAACAATAGCTTTTGCGTCACCGGAATGGCTTTTCCCGGTTCGGCATAGCCCGAAACCTGCACGAGAATTGGCTGTCCGGGTGCCAGCCCCTTAATCTGGCGCAAGAACGCAGAGCCATCAGGCGTCTTGAGGAACATCCCCCCCTGCCCTTTGACCGGACGGTCCGCAATGGCGCGGTAGATCGTGCCGGGGCGCGGCCCGTCACTGTCGATCAAAAGATCATCCAGCTTGCCGTCCACGATCAGCGCGGCGGCTTCGGTGTCGCCAAAATGGTCCAGAACGATCGTACGGCCCTTCATGAGGTCTCTCCTGCGAAAACATATCCTGCAGCACGCAGCAGGTTTGCGGTTTCGGCCAATGGCAGGCCGACGATGCCGGTGAACGATCCGCTGATCCAGGGGATCAATGCGCCAGCCGGTCCTTGGATGCCATAGCCGCCGGCCTTACCCTGCCAGTCTCCTGTTGCCAGATAAGCCGAGATTTCAACATCTGACAGGCGTTTCATGCGGACGGTGCTGACTACATCACGCTGCCATAGCTTGTCACCGCGCTTGACCGCGACTGCCGTGATAACTTTGTGACGACGCCCCGACATGAGACGTAAAAAGCGGATCGCCTCGGCCTCGTCTTCGGGTTTGCCTAAGATACGGCGGCCGACAGCGACGGTTGTATCGGCACAGAGCACGATATCATCCCCCCCGGCCTGCACAGCGGCGGCCTTTTCACTGGCCATGCGCGCGCAATAGGGGCGCGGCAGTTCGGCAGCCAGCGGGGTTTCGTCTATATCGGGAGCGCGAATATCGTCTGGGACAACGCCAATTTGCGCCAGCAATTCCTTGCGGCGCGGGCTTCCTGATCCGAGGATAAAACTCATATGGGATCCTAGATCGCTGCCCGAAAACCACGAGGTGATTTTCGGATAAGCGGTTTATTTAAAGCGGTAATTGATCCGGCCTTTGCTCAGATCATAGGGGGTCATTTCCACCTGTACCTTATCGCCAGCCAGAACACGGATGCGGTTCTTACGCATCTTGCCTGCCGTATGCGCGATGATCTCATGGCCGTTTTCAAGCTCGACCCGGAACGTCGCGTTCGGCAGAAGTTCTTTCACGATACCGGGGAATTCGAGCGTGTCTTCCTTGGCCATGGTCTCTCCTTGAACACTTTGTCCTGCAATTTCAGGACGCAGGCTTAAATGGGCGCAATTTTCCCTTTTTTCAAGGGGTATTCACATCAAAGGCACGTTTATGGCCGTTGCGTCACGCCCGAACTGGTCCTCCCAGTGGTTTCGGTTCAAAACCACCCCATCTGCACGCACACGGCTGATCTGTGCGATGTCGACCTCGGCAAAGGTCCAGCCGGGCACGTTGATCTCTGCGGCGGCAAGGACGCCGGTGGACGGAAAGCCCACATCCGGCGGACAGAATATGCCGCCTGCCCCATAAGAATCACCAAGCGCGTCGGACCAATCCGCAGGCCCGACGCAGGATGACATGGCCGTAACGCATTGATTCTCCAGCGCGCGCGCCATGGATCCAATGCGGACGCGCCAGTAGCCTGCCAAGGCTTCGGTCACACTAGGGACGGCGATGATGTCGCAATCTGCCAAGGCGCGACCCAGCAAAGGGAATTCGCTATCATAGCAGATCAGGATGCTGATCTTGCCCAATGCCGTCTCGAAGATGCGCAAAGGCTCTCCACCGACCACGCCCCAGACCTCGCGTTCGAATCGGGTCATGATCTGTTTGTCCTGCACACCGATTTGCCCCGAAGGCGTGATCAGGCGGGCGCGGTTTACCGGACGGGGGGCTGCATCGGTGACCGCAGGTCCGGACGCTGCGACGATATACACGCCATATTCAGCTGCAAGTTTCTGATGTGTCGCATCTGCATCCGCCAGCCGGTCAGATACAGCGAACAGTGACGCCTCCAGATTGCCAGCTACATCCAGCCCCGCGAGCGTGGCCAGTTCCATCGCGCCATATTCGGGGAACACCAGCAGTTCTGCCCCACTGGCCGCCGCAGTTGCCACCCAGCCTGCCAATTTGTCTTCGTAGTGCGCCCAGCTGGACAAGACGTCCAGCGGGTATGCGGCGGTTGCGATTTTCATGAGGCCTCCGGTGCGTGATTTCCCTTATGGTGCGCCTCTCGCAGCCAAGCTTCAAGTACCGCCGCCCCACCTCACGGCCCATTTCACTTTTGTGAAACTATGGGTACGTGATCCGCAAGAACCTTGCCAATTTATCAGGCATGCTTCACAAAATTGGAAAGAACGAAGGGGCGTAGCGCCATGATCAAAAAGGGCATCACCCTACGCGGCATTGAGGTGTTCGAGGCATTGGCCAGCCGTGGATCTGTTGCGCAGGCCGCCGCGCTGACAGGGTTAAGCCAACCCGCCGTCAGCCAACAGATCAGCAACCTCGAAGCCGCTATGGGTGCAGCGCTTGTCGATCACAGTACGCGCCCGATGAAACTGACCGCTGCGGGCGAAAGCTTTCTGCGTCACAGCGGTGCAGCGCTTGCTCATATCCGCTTGGCGCAATCCGAACTGACGGTGATGGACCTTGCAAACCTCAGCGACCTGAGCCTCGGGGTGATCGACGATTTTGACAATGACCTGACCCCCCGCCTCGCAACGCTTCTGGCCGACAGCATGGCAGGCTGCCGCTTCCGGATGGTCACCGACGGCAGCAAGGGGTTGATCCAGGCGGTTCAGGACAAATCCCTTCACATTGCTATCGCCGCCACCAGCGGGGATGCCAAAAGCGGGCTCATCGAAATTCCGCTGGCACGCGACCCATTCGTGATCGTGACCCCTGCCGGTTTTGAGGGTATCAGCGCGGACCTAATGGCGGGGCGATCGACTTTGCCGTTCGTGAAATACGCCACCGACCAACTGATTGCCGACCAGATCACCAACCACCTCACGCGCAGTAATATCACGCTGCATTCGCAGTTCGAAATCGGCAGCCACCTTGCCTTGATGGCGATGGTGGCACGGGGGATTGGCTGGGCGATCACGACGCCCTTCGGTTATTGTCGTGCAGAGCGGTTCCACCAACAGCTCGCGGTGCATCCCCTGCCCGTACCGGGGCTGTCGCGTCAGATTTCCCTGTTCGCAGGGTCGGATTGGACGGGACCGGTGCCGCAGAATATCGCTGATACGATGCGCCAACTGCTCCGGTCGCATATGATCACGCCGACGGTCGCGCAATTGCCGTGGCTCGCCCCCAGTTTCGAGACGCTCGCGGGCTGACCGCTTGCGCAAGACGTGCGGGACTGTTTCACTCGGGCGCAAGAAAGAGGGGCTGACATGAGCAAGATCGTTATTCTGACAGGCGCAGGCATTTCTGCGGAAAGCGGCATTGAAACCTTCCGTGCCGAAGACGGGCTATGGGCGCAACACCGCGTCGAGGACGTCGCCACACCCGAAGGCTTTGCCCGTGATCCTCAACTGGTCGTCGATTTCTATAACGGTCGTCGCAAGCAGGCGGCAGAGGTATCGCCTAATGCGGCGCACCAGGCGCTGGCCAAGCTGCAGCAGCACTATGCGGGTCAGGTCGTCATCGTGACCCAAAACGTCGATGACCTGCATGAACAGGGCGGCGCGCGGGTGATCCATATGCACGGCGCGTTGAACTCGGCGCTCTGCGCCAGCTGCGATCACCGTTGGTCCGCGCCTATGGTGATGGCAGTCGGCGATCCCTGCCCCGCCTGCCAAGCCCCCGCCGCGCGACCTGACATCGTGTGGTTCGGCGAAATGCCCTATGACATGGATGCGATCTTTGATCATTTGGCCGAAGCCGATATTTTCGCGGCCATCGGTACATCGGGCAACGTCTACCCCGCCGCCGGTTTCGTCGCAGAGGCCCGCCGCAACGGGGCCCACACGGTAGAGATGAACCTCGAACGCTCTGCCGTCGGAAACCAGTTTGCCGAACATCGCACCGGCCCCGCGACACGTGTGGTCACCGACTGGGTAGAGGAATTGCTGGGCACCCCCGCAGAACAGCGGCCCACGTTCTAACAAACGCCGGGCCGCCGCCATTCGTGTTTGGAAAAGACGTTAGTCTTTCGGCATCTCGTGACCGGCGTGATCCATATCACCGTGGTCGTGCTTCATGTCACCGTGCTCGATCTTGTCGTGCTTCATCTTGTCATGCTTCATCTTGCCGTGGTTCGGCTTGCGGTCCTGATCGACCATCACCTCGATCTCGACCGCACCGGCTTTTTCGAACTCCAGCGTGACGGGAACCATCGCCCCTTCTACAAGCGACTCTTTCAGCCCCATGAACATCAGGTGATCGCCGCCGCGTTTAAAGGCGTGCATTTCATCCGCAGCGATGGCCACGCCGCCTTCGATCTCGCCCATGCGCATGATGCCATTATCGTCAGAACGGTGCGAATGCAGCTCGACCTTATCGGCCACGTCGGAAGACGCACCGATCAAACGGTCATCCGCACCGGAGTGGTTCATCACCACCATAAATGCCGCACCGGAGGTAGATTTCGCGGTCGAGCTGCGGATGTAGGCGTCATCCACCATGATACCTTCGGCAGCGAGGGGGGCAGAAAAGAAAAACAGTGCGCAAACGGCGCGGGTCAGCAAAGCAGGTGTCATTGGTATATCCTGTCGTCATATTCAAAATGTCTGTGAAAGTCGTACGTCAGGCAGCGACAGGCGGTGCTCTAGGGTCGTGGCGCATTTTGCGGCGCGGCACATCAGCTGTCGGGAAATACAACGATGGTGCAACAAAAACCACGATCCGCATCGGTGCAGCAACCAGAGCCACGGCATCTGTCATCGCAACGTTGAGCGCCGAATCGGGACATATATGCGGGGCCGACGTGGGCTTGCCCTGTGCATCTACATAGATCGCCACAGGGCCTGCACCGGTACACAGCACCATCTGACCCATCGCAGCAGACGCGCCACGTGCAACGGCCATGCTTTGCCCCGTCAGGGCAAGCATCAACGCCAATACCAAAGCTGATAGAGAACGCAGGGTCATAGGCAGTACCCTAGCCAAAGCTGGTGAGAATGCACCTGCCCAAAACGACGCAGCCCGGGCCAAGGGCCAGGGCTGCAACATCGTAACGATTTGAAAGTCTTACGACAGCGCTTCGGCTGTAGCGCTGGACTTTGCAATTGCTTTCTTAACTTTCAACGCGCTGACGGACAGCTCGGTGTCCTTTGCCTTCGCCATGAACTTGTCCAAACCACCGCGGTGGTCAACAGTGCGCAGAGCAGCTGCCGAGATGCGGAACTTGAAACCACGGCCCAGTGCTTCGGACTGCAGGGTAACATCGTTCAGGTTTGGCAAGAACCGGCGACGTGTGCGGTTCTTGGCGTGGCTTACGTTGTTGCCCGTCATCGGGCCTTTTCCGGTCAATTCGCAAACGCGCGACATGGGTCTATCCTTTTGCTGCGGGGCATTTTCCGGCGATCCGGAGCAATACCCATATGGGCCGCGCTACGGCAAACCCTGAAATTGGTTTGCTGGCTTTAGGCGGAATCGAGAGCGGGGTCAACCCAAGCCTGCACGCCATCGCACGCTTTTCCTTTTGCATCCGTCGAAAAGATTTGCCATCTGTCGCGCATGAACATTCATTCCCGCGCCCTTCTTGTCCATCTGTTTACTGCAACGGGTGCGATTTTCGCCATGCTCGCCATGCTCGCCGCCGCCGAAGAACGTTGGGACATGATGTTCCTCTGGCTGGTGGTGGCTTTTTTCGTAGACGGGATCGACGGGCCACTGGCGCGTAAATATAATGTAAAGACCAACGCGCCCGAGTTTGATGGCGTCCTGCTTGATCTGATCATTGACTACCTGACCTATGTTTTTATTCCCGCCTTTGCGTTGTTCCAATCCGGCCTCATGGACGGGTGGAGCGGTTGGGTCATGATCATCATCGTCACCTTTGCCAGCGCCATGTACTTCTGCGATACACGCATGAAAACAAAGGATAACTCCTTTTGGGGCTTTCCGGGGTGCTGGAACATGCTGGTGTTGGTGCTGTTTGCCCTGTCGCCGCCGTGGTGGGTATCGCTGGTGCTGGTGACGGTTCTGGCAGTGACCATGTTCGCCCCGCTCAAGTTCGTGCACCCCGTTCGGACAGAGCGTTGGCGCGCGGTTACATTGCCGATGGCGCTGGCCTGGACCTTCTTTGCAGGATGGGCCGCTTGGGTCGATTTCCACCCGCAAAGCTGGGCACATTGGGGTCTGGTCATCACCAGTCTATACCTAATGTTTGCCGGCGTGGCGCAGCAATACCTGTACGATCGCAAGGCCTGAACCGACGCCCCGCGATCAACATTACCGCACATAACTTTAAAATCTAGATCAGCAGCCCTGCGGCCCCTTCATGGCGCAGCAGGGCGACTTTCGTTTCTACGCCGCCGTCCCCCGAATATCCGGTCAGCCCCTTTGCCCCCATCACGCGATGGCACGGCACAATGACGGGAATCGGATTGTGCCCGCACGCCTGTCCCACGACCTGCGCGGGGATCGCCAACTTGGTCGCGATGTCGCCATAGGTCACCGTATCGCCAAAAGGGATCGCCGACATCTCGGCGCAGACCGCCTGCAGCGTGGCACTTCCGCCAATTCGCAACGGCAGGGTGAACTGCGTCAGCCGCCCCGCATCATAGGCACGCAGCTGCGCCTCTGCGTCATCCAGCACGCGGCCAGCGTCATCATGTAAGGAACCCTGCCCCCACTGCAGGTGGGTGATCGCGCCTGCATCCTCGGTTACGACCAAGGTACCAAACCGCGTGGGGATACTGCGCCGCTTCACCCGAAACTCCGGATAAAGCGGCGCGGCGTCATCTTAGGACACAGCATCGTCACACCGGGCGCAGACACCCGCGTGATCATGGGTGCCAACGTCAGGCAGCACCTTCCAGCAGCGTGCGCATTTCTCGCCCGCTGCTTTCTCGAACACGACAGCAACGCCGTCGGTCTCGGGCATGCGGAATGCCTCTGCCGGAGCGTCATCGCCGGTAATCGCAATGGCCGACGTGATGCAGACGTCCTCGAACGCCACACTCTCAAGCGCCGCACGCTGCGCATCATCTGCGACAAACACCATTGGCGCTGCCTCGAGCGAGGCCCCGATGACCTTTTCCACCCGCTGCACTTCCAACGCAGACGTCACGACCCGCCGTGCGGCACGCACTTTGGCCCACTTCGCCGCCAGATCAGCATTCAGCCAAGCTTTGGGCGTTTCAGGGATGTCCGTCAGGTGGACCGAGCTTTCATCACCGGGGAACCGCTCTAGCCAGACTTCTTCCATGGTGAACACCAGCACAGGGGCCAGCCATGTCGTCAGACGGTGGAACAGAATATCGAGCACAGTGCGCGCAGCTCGGCGGCGCAGCGTGTCGCCGTCGCAATACAGCGCATCCTTGCGCACGTCGAAATAGAACGCCGACAGATCAACGGTGGCAAAGGTGAACACCGCTTGGAACACGCCTTGGAAGTCATACCGCGCATAGCCTTCGCGCACGACCTGATCCAGTTCAGCGACACGGTGCAGCACCCAGCGTTCAAGCTCTGGCATATCTGCAGGCTCTGTCCGGTCGGCATCGGTAAAGTCGGACAACGCCCCCAGCATATAGCGCATGGTGTTGCGCAAACGACGATAGCTGTCGGCGGTCCCTTTCAGGATTTCCGGCCCGATCCGCTGGTCCGCGGTATAGTCCGTCTGTGCCACCCAAAGCCGCAGAATATCCGCGCCATACTGTTGGACAATCTTTTCGGGCACGATGGTGTTGCCGATGGATTTGGACATCTTCATGCCCTTCTCATCCAATGTGAACCCATGCGTCACCACGTTGCGGTAAGGCGCGCGGCCTGTGGTGCCTACGGATTGCAGCAGCGACGAATGGAACCAACCGCGGTGTTGGTCGGTGCCTTCCATATAAACGTCTGCGATACCGTCCTCAGAGCCGTCTTCACGGTCGCGCAGCACGAACGCATGGGTTGAACCGGAATCGAACCAAACGTCCAGAATGTCGAAGACTTGGGTATAGTCGTCGGGGTTCACAATCCCACCCAGGAAACGCTCTTTTGCGCCATCTTCGTACCAGACATCCGCACCGTCAGCTTCGAACGCGTCGACCACACGCTGGTTGACTTCGGGGTTGCGCAGCAAGAAGTCTTCATCCGTTGGCAGCGCGCCGTTTTTGGTAAAGCAGGTCAGCGGCACGCCCCATGCACGTTGACGCGACAGCACCCAGTCGGGGCGTGCCTCCATCATCGAGTGCAGACGGTTGCGGCCCTTCTTGGGCACCCAGTTGACGTTGTCGATCTCGGTCAGGGCGCGTTCACGGATGGTCTTGCCGAATGTGTCCTGCCCGTCGCCAACGGGCCGGTCGATTGCGGCGAACCACTGCGGCGTGTTGCGGTAAATGACCGGAGCCTTGGAGCGCCAGGAATGCGGGTAGCTGTGCTTGATCTTGCCACGCGCCAGTAGCCCGCCCACTTCGACCAGCTTGTTGATCACGGCGGTGTTGGCGTCGCCTTCCTTGCCGTTGGGCTTGAGAATCTTTTTGCCGCCAAAGAACGGCAGATCCGCGCGGAAAGACCCGTCTTCGACCACGTTGTAGGTGATCACCTGGTCCAGCATCCCCAAACTACGATAGAGTTCATATTCCTCAAGACCATGCGACGGCGCACAATGCACAAAGCCCGTGCCTTCGGTGTCGGTCACAAAATCAGCGGCGCGGAAGTCGCGCAGATCATCCCATTCGCCATTGCCGCCTTCGGCCCCCGCCAGCGGGTGCTGCAACGAGATTTTAGCCAGCTCGTCCTGCGTCACATCCCGCAGACGGCGCACCATGGTTTCGTCCAGACGCGCACGCCCGAACACATCCATCGCCATGCTGTCCGACAGCAGATAACGGTCGCCGATCGTAACCCAAGACTCTTCTGGGCGGCCGGTGACTTCGTACAGACCGTAAGAGATATCCTCCCCATAGACGACGGCCTTGTTGGACGGCATGGTCCACGGCGTTGTGGTCCAGATCACGACATGTGCACCGTCAAGGGTGGCGTCATCCGTGCCCACAACCTTGAACTTCACCCAGATCGTAAAGCTTTCCTTGTCGTGGTATTCCACCTCGGCCTCGGCCAGCGCGGTCTTTTCAACCGGCGACCACATCACGGGCTTGGAGCCTTGATAAAGCGTGCCGTTCATCAGGAACTTCATGAATTCTTCGGCGATCACACGCTCTGCGTGGAAATCCATCGTCAGATAGGGGTCTGCCCAGTTGCCGGTGATGCCCAGACGTTTGAATTCCTCGCGCTGCACATCAACCCAGCCGGCGGCGAACTTGCGGCATTCGGCGCGGAAATCATTGATCGGCACATCGTCCTTGTCGCGGCCCTTCTGGCGGTACTGTTCCTCGATCTTCCATTCGATGGGCAGACCGTGGCAATCCCAACCGGGGATATAGCGCGCGTCAAAACCCATCATCTGGTGCGACCGCACGATCATGTCCTTGATCGTCTTGTTCAGCGCGTGACCGATGTGCAGATTGCCGTTCGCATAGGGGGGGCCATCGTGCAGCGTAAAGGGGGTGCGCCCCTGCTTTTCGCGCAGGCGGTCATAGACGCCGATCTTTGCCCACCGCTCCAGCCATTCGGGTTCGCGTTTGGGCAGGCCCGCACGCATCGGGAAATCGGTTTTCGGCAGGTTCAGCGTGGATTTATAGTCAAGCGTTTCGGGGGTGTCGGCGCACATGGCGGGCGTCCTTTGGCAACGGAATTTCGGAATGGTGAATGTTCGGATACGGTGCGAAGAACTCAAGCACCTCTGCCCGGCGTCTCGTCAATCAGAGCGCCGGGAAAATAATTCGTATAATGATCGCGGAGTTCCGGGTCATATTCAGCCTTATAGGCCGCAGCAGAACGACCGACAAGCCCCCTCGCCCGGGCACTTAGCTGGCCTTGGAAAACAGCCCCGACAGGGCCCGTTTGATGATGCTGCGCACCTTAGGCCGGCGCGCCGCAGAGAACGGCATGGGCCGGCAGACCTCCATCGCGGCGACGCCGACGCGGGCGGTCAGCGCGCCGTTCACCAGTCCCTCGCCAAAGCGGCGCGACAGTTTCGCCAGCATCGTCCCGCCCAAGATAGGTTCCAGCATGTCGTCGCCCACGGCCACAGCCCCCGTCGCCACCAGATGCGACAGCACCACCCGCGTCAGACGCCACGACCCGAAAAAGCCCGACCGCCCACCATAGACTTCGGCCACACGGCGGATCATGCGCAGGTTGCTGGTCATCGCCGCGACCACATCGGCCAACGCCAAAGGCACCAGCGCCGTCACCGTTGCAACCTGACGGGCGGCGGCTTCGACCTCGCGGCTGGCGGCAATATCCAACGGCCCCAGCAGCTCTGCCTCGGTCAAGGCCAGCAACGCCTGTGCATCCAGTTGATCGCCGCGCAGCTCTGCCAGACGGTCGCGTCCCCATCGGGTATCCTCGCGTCCCTGATACAGCCCAACCAGCCGATCAGTGACTGCCCGAGCGGACTTGAGGTCATTCTTTGCCAGCGCCTCGCCGACGTCGTGATGCAATCCGTCAAGCCGCGCCAGACGGCTAAAGGCCGCAAGTTCGCGCAGGCACAAAAGCACTAAGACGAGCAGCACCGCACCAATCAGGACGATCATCACCATCCCCAACAAAGGATAGCTCGCCAGCAGCCCCATGACGAAATTCCACGCCGCAATCGACACCAGCGCGCCGATCAGCGTGGTCAGCAACCACCAGAACAGCCGCAGCAGCTTTGACGGCTTGCGCGCTGCCAGCCGTGCCGCGATCTGCATTGCCTGCCCCTGCGGTGCGGGTGCCCCGACATCCGGCACCGGCGGCGCATCCGAGACAGAGGGCCGCGTGGCCGCGTCTTCTTCGAGATCAAATAAAACCGGACCCTTGGCCATCACGCTGCCCCTTTCACCCATTCGAACCGCACATCCGGCAGCCCGAAATCATTGCCTGCGCCGTCGCTACGCGTCACCTCGACAAAGCCTGCAGCGCGGTAAAACCGTGTGGCACGCAAGTTCGCCTCAAAACTCCAGAGCGCAAGACGGTCGCTTTGCGCCTTGGCCCCGTCCAGCAAGCGCTGTGCAATGCCTTGGCCTTGGGCTTTCGGGTGCAAATACAGCCCGTGAATCTCCGCCGCACGACGTGCCAAAAAGCCGACGACATGCCCCTCAGTCCGCGCGACCTGCACCCAGCCGACGTCGATCATATCACCCAAGGTGCCGATCTCTTCTGCGCGACTGTGGGCTTGGGGTAGCCAATCGTGGTCTGCATTGGCGCAGGCCATCACCTCTGACAGGCGGCCGGCATCCAGCACCCGTGCGGGCGCGATGGTCACGGCATCAACGGTCACAGACGGTCCCCGATCAGGAATTCCGCAGCACGGTCCAGTCGGATATGGGGCGGGCCGTCACCGGGGCGCAGGTTCAGCCGCGCCGGTGCAAAGCGCATGATCTGATAGTCCTGATCCAGCCATTTAGCGGCCCCCGCCCGCGCCGGGCTTAAAAGATGCGCGGGGTCTTTGGGCAGTTCGCCGGGATAGAACGCCGCCTCTTTGCCCGTGTCCAGCAAGCTGCCGCGCACGACATCCAGCGTCTCTCCGTCGTGGGTCATCGTGGCCTCGGTCGTGGCCCGCAACGATGCCAGCGACATCGCCGATGTCCCCGCACCGGCAAAACGCGCCCGGTCGCGAGCATCACGGGTCAATGCCTCCATGATGGCGGTCAGACTGGCATGCTGGCTGTGGTGCAGATGGTCGGCCTTAGTCGCCGCGAACAGGATTTTCTCGACACGTTTGCCACGCAGTAGCTGGGTCATAAATCCGTTGCGCCCGGGTTTGAAGCTGCCAAGAATATCGCTCATCGCAGCGCGCAAATCCTCGACGGCGCGGGGGCCTTGATTGATCGCGCCAAGCGCGTCTACCAGCACGACCTGACGATCGATCCGTGCAAAGTGATCGCGGAAAAAGGGTTTCACCACCCGCCGTTTATAGGCCTCGAACCGCCGCGCCATTTCCCGCAAAAGCGACCCGCGCGGCCCCTCGCCGCCGGGCAAGGGCGCAAAAGTCAGCACCGGCGATCCGGCCAGATCTCCCGGCAGCAGGAACCGCCCTGGCGTGCAGTCGGAATAGCCATTTGCACGGGCGGTCTGCAGGTAATCGGCAAAGCTGGCCGCCAACGCTTGGGCGACGGGTTCGTCCAGCGGTCCGTCGGCGTCAGTCCCCGCCACCAGCGCGCGGTAGCCCGCTGCTTCTTCACGGTCGGCGATCCGCGCCAGCACCTGCGCCGACCATGTGGCATAACCCACATCCATCAAAGCCAGATCCAGCAGCCATTCGCCGGGGTAATCCACGATATCCAGATGCACCGTGCGCGGCCCCTGAAATCCGGCCAACAGGCCATTGGGCCGCACCCGCAAAGACAGACGCAGCTCTGATATGGCGCGGGTGCTTTCGGGCCAGTGCGGCGTGGGACCGGTCAGCGCGGCAAGGTGGTTTTCATATTCGAACCGCGGCACGGTATCGTCGGGCTGGGGTTGCAGGAACGCCGCCTCGATCCGGCCTTCGGATGCGGCCAGAAGCCCCGGCATCCGGCCCCGGTCCAGCAGGTTCGCCACAAGCGAGGTGATGAATACGGTTTTGCCGGACCGCGCCAGTCCCGTAACACCCAAACGGATCACGGGTTCGAAAAACGTCTCGGAGACACCGTCCTGAACATTTTCAACCTGCCGCCAAATTCCATCGGCAATTCTTGAGAGTACCAAAGCCCGTGCCCGCCTTAACTTTTCGTTAAGGCTTAACATAGGTGCGCGGGTCAGGGATTGCCAGATCAGCCGCCCCCATGTAAATGCCCGCCATGCAACGCTATGCCCTTAAAATCGAATACCACGGCGCGCCCTTTGTCGGTTGGCAACGCCAGATCGGCCTTGCCTCTGTGCAAGGGGCGATCGAAGACGCCTTGGCCAAGATCGAACCCCGCGTTCATAATATCGCCGCCGCAGGGCGCACCGATGCAGGTGTTCACGGGCTCGCGCAGGTCGCCCACTGCGATATGGAGCGGGACTGGACCCCGTTCCGCCTGTCCGAAGCGATCAACTATCACCTGAAGCCCCTGCCGGTTGCGATCGTCGATTGTGTGGCTGTGGATGACGACTTTCACGCCCGTTTTTCCGCCCAAGAGCGCCGGTATCTCTTTCGCGTGCTGGTGCGCCGTGCGCCGGCCACCCATCAGGCGGGTCTGGTCTGGCAGGTCAAAAAGCCGCTTAATATAGACCTCATGCGTGAAGGCGCATCCCATTTGATCGGCGAGCACGATTTTACCACCTTCCGTTCTACCATCTGTCAGGCACAGACGCCGGTCAAAACGCTTGACCGTCTTGAGATGAAAGAGGTGCCGGTGAGCGGCGGCGTAGAGGTGCATTTCGACGTGCGTGCGCGGTCTTTCCTGCACAATCAGGTGCGCAGCATCGTCGGCACGTTAGAACGTGTCGGCGCGGGGTCTTTTGCGCCCGATGATGTCAGAAAGATTCGCGATGCCCGTGAACGCACCGCCTGCGGGCCGGTGTCACCGCCGCACGGGCTTTACCTGTCGCATGTGACCTACAAGACCGACCCTTTTGCGCAGTCAACACTGGGGCAGCAATAACCCCGCGCCATCAGTCTCGAAAAATCGCGTTCCACGTCCCGTGATGTGCCCCCGCAATATCGCCCCGTTCAAATCCGTGCGCCCCGAAAAAGTCGCGCTGCGCCTGTATCAGATTGGCCGATCCGCGTGCCGTGCGGATCGTATCGTACCATGCAAGTGACGCGCTGAGCGCAGGCATCGGAATACCCAAAGACACCCCTGCCGCCACCGTCTTGCGCAGCCCCGCCAGATGATCGCCGAGCATCTCGCGCAGTGCTGGCGCGAGGATCAAGGCCCCCTCTGGCAACCCCGCGTGAAAGGCGTCGGCCAGATCATCCAGCAAGGCAGAGCGGATGATACATCCCGCGCGCCAGATCTCTGCGATGCGGGCCATATCAAGGTGCCAGTCGAATTCATCGGACGCGGCAGCAAGCACGCGAAACCCTTGGGCGTGGCCCAGAATACGCGCGGCCAGCAGGGCGGAATGCAAGTCCGCGTCTGAAGGTAAATCGCCGCCAATCACCGCATCCGGCAACAAGGGGGCCGCCGCAACCCGCAGCGCCTTTTCGCTGGACCAGCCCCGTGCGCCGACTGCCGCCTCGATCGCGCTGGCGGATTGACCGAGCTTCAGCGCCTCTATCAAGGTCCAGCGGCCGGTGCCCTTCTGCCCCGCCTTATCAAGGATCAGGTCCACCATCGGGGTACCGCTGTCTGCATCGACGGTTTGCAATGCCGCGGCAGAAACCTCGATCAGATACGAACCGAGAGGCCCGTTCTGCCAGCGCTCGAACAGGGCTCCGATCTGCGGCGCGCTCTGCCCGCCCGCATCCCGCAGCAGCCCGTAAACTTCGGCGATCATCTGCATGTCGGCATACTCGATCCCGTTGTGCACGGTCTTGACGAAATGCCCCGCCCCGTCCGGCCCCAGATGATCGACGCAGGGCGCGCCCTGAAACTTTGCCGCAATCGCGCTAAGCATGGGGCGCAGCTGGGTCCAGCTGTGATCCGTCCCGCCTACCATCATCGATGGGCCGTGCCGCGCGCCTTCTTCGCCGCCCGAAACCCCCATACCGACGAAATGGCGGCCCGTGCCGTTGAACGCAGCCGACCGACGGCGTGTATCGTGGAAATCGGCGTTGCCACCGTCGATGATCGTGTCGCCCTCGTCCAGCAATGGCATCACGGCGTCGATCATCGCATCCATCGGTGCCCCCGACGGGATCATGAACAAGATACTGCGCGGCAGCGCGATGCTATCGACGAACTCCTCTAGCGTCTCGTGGCCCGTCAGGTTTGCAGCCAAGGTGCCGGCTTCGTCGATAAACGGCGCAATCCAGTCCGCCTCGCGGTTGCTGACCGCCACACGAAACCCCTGCTCTGCCAGATTAAGCGCCAGCGCACTGCCCATTGTGCCCAGACCATACACGCCAATATCAGCGGCCTTTATATCTGCGTCCATCGGCTTATCTCCTGTGGGTGAAGGGTTCATCAAACTTAGGGATGCGCACCGGTGCTGCACAAGGGTGCGGGGCGGCGAAATTGATTATCGTATCCTTTTCAGTTAAGATCTCCGGATAAAAGCAAGAACAACATATTTACAGGTTAACGGTATAGAAATGCTACAAGAACTAAAACGCGCTTGGGAGGGCATGATCCTCCCCATCTGGCGCCGCCCGAAACGTATTCAGGTCGCCGCATTGTGCTACCGCGAAACACCCGATGGCAAAGAGGTGCTGATGATCACAAGTCGGGATACCGGCCGCTGGATCGTGCCGAAAGGCTGGCCGATTGATGGGCTGGACGGCGCTGGCGCTGCCCTGCGCGAAGCTTGGGAAGAAGCCGGCGTATCCAAGGCCGATATCGAGTCCGAGCCGATGGGGTACTACGACTACGACAAGGGCCTGTCCGAGGGTCTCACCACGCCCGTGATCGCTCAGGTCTATTTGACGCGTGTGCGCCACATCGAGGATGAATACCCCGAGGTCGACGTCCGCACGCGCCGCTGGATGCCCCCGAAAGAAGCAGCAGAACTGGTTGCAGAACCCGATCTTCGGGAAATCCTTCTGAAACTATAGCCGCTCTGCGGCCTTGCGTAACCTTTTTCGCTGTGCCACGAGCGCATGGTTCAAGAGAATGAGGCAGCAATGACCGACGGACCCAAAGGCCAACAGTGGAAAACACTGGATTCTGACCTGAACCGCATCTCGCGGGTGGAACAAGCAACGACGTATGTCGCGCGGCCTATGGTCGGACTTGGCATTGCGCTTGCCTTTATCGTCTTGGCGGCACTGGTCGCCGGCCTCTTCCTCGGTGCGCAGCCGTCGAACTTTGTGGTGATCGCCGCGGCGGCCTTCGGGGCCTATATGGCTGTGAACATCGGTGCCAATGATGTGGCCAACAACATGGGCCCCGCCGTCGGTGCCAAAGCGCTAAGCATGGGCGGTGCGATTGTCATCGCTGCGATCTGCGAAAGCGCGGGTGCATTGCTGGCGGGCGGCGACGTTGTATCGACCATCTCGAAGGGGATCATCGATCCCGCGTCGGTCGCAGATTCTCAAGTGTTCATCTGGGCGATGATGGCCGCGCTGATTTCATCCGCGCTTTGGGTCAACCTGGCGACATGGGTGGGCGCGCCTGTATCGACCACACACTCTGTCGTGGGGGGGGTTATGGGCGCGGGCATCGCGGCTGCGGGGATGGCAGCCGTCAACTGGCCTTCCATGAGCATGATCGCCGCCAGCTGGATCATCTCGCCCGTGCTAGGTGGCGCTGTCGCGGCGATGTTCCTCGCGCTGATCAAGTCGCAAATCCTATACCAAGAAGACAAGATCGCCGCGTCGCGCCGGTGGGTGCCGATCCTGATCGGGGTCATGTCCGGCGTTTTCGCCACTTATCTGGCCCTCAAAGGCCTTAAGAAGATCATCGAGATCAATATGGGCTCTGCCCTGCTGATCGGTCTGGCCTGCGGTGTTCTGGCCTATGCCATTTCCTACCCCGCGATCCGCCGCGCCTCCGAGGGGATGGAGAACCGCAACAAATCCGTCAAAGTGTTGTTCGGCCTGCCGCTGGTGTTCTCTGCCGCGCTGCTGAGCTTTGCGCATGGGGCCAATGATGTGGCCAACGCGGTCGGGCCACTTGCCGCGATCGTTCACGCCTCTGAATTTGGCGGCTTCGAGGCGAAGGTCTCTATTCCGATGTGGGTGATGGTGATCGGGGCCTTCGGGATTTCCTTTGGTCTGTTCCTGTTCGGTCCCAAGCTGATCCGCATGGTAGGCAGCCAGATCACCAAGCTGAACCCGATGCGCGCCTATTGCGTTGCACTATCCGCAGCAATTACCGTGATCATCGCCTCGTGGTTGGGTCTGCCCGTGAGCTCGACCCATATCGCAGTGGGTGGCGTTTTTGGTGTGGGCTTCTATCGAGAATGGCATATGGAGCGCCGCCTGCGTCGCCCCGGAGCCAAAGCGGGTGAGGTGAAACGCATCGCTGTAGAGGAACGCCGCCGCCGCAAATTGGTGCGCCGGTCCCACTTTATGACCATCGTAGCCGCATGGGTTATTACCGTGCCTGCCGCGGCGACCATGTCAGCGATGATCTTTCTGGGCCTGAACGCGCTGGTGAACTAAGTCCCCGTGCGACGTCTCGCTGGTAGCCGCCTTGGCGGCTAGCGCAGATCGGACGGGGAAAGGTTTGGCAGCCCCGGCCCGCGCGCCTGCGCCTCTTTCACCAGATCAGAGACCCGCTGACAAAGCGGCGTGGCGACGCCTTCCTGCGCCCCCATCGCGATGATCCGCCCCTGCAGCGCGTCGATCTCGGTCGGTTTGCCCGTCTCAAGGTCATAGGACATCGAGGTCCGCGCCATCGGGTCAATCGTCAGCATCTTGGCCGCAACGCGCGAAAACAGGGGTGTGGGCAAGCAGAGCACCCAAGGGATCAACCGTGCAGGCAGCGGCGTCGAGGACGCGGGGTAGATACCGTGGGCTCTCAAGACAGCAAGCGCCTCGGCCATCTGCGCGGCCATCACGCGGCGCCAGCGCCGGTCAAGCAGTTGTTCTTGCAACGTCAACCCAGACAGGGCGTTCAGACCATTGTTCAGGTTCAGCAGCAGCTTGCCCCATTGCACACCATTAATCGCCCCCGTTCCGATCATGCGCAGTCCCGGCACCGACAGGTACCCCGACAGCGGCATCCGGCCTGTCTGAACAACAATATCGCCGCTTGTCGCACGGTGATACCGCCCGTCCCCATGGGGCACGACGTTGAACGGGACCATGCCAGCGCGCACATCATGCAGCGGCAGGACCTCACGCAGGATCTCTGCCGCGTCGAGACCGTTTTGCAGGCTCAGCACGGTGGACAGCGCAGGGGTGTGCTGAGCGATCAAACGGGCCATGCCCGCCGTATCGTCAGTCTTGACCGTGACCAGCACAATGCCCGCCCCCGCCAGACAAACAGGGTCTTGAGACAGGGTCAGCTTTGACGCCGGCACATGTTCATCCAGCCCGTCGAAGCCCGTCAGACGCAGGCCATGCTTGCGGATCTGACCGGCCACGCCCGGGCGTACCAGCAGCGTTACGTCGTGGCCGTGGGCGGCCAGCATGCCACCTACAAAGCAACCAATCGCCCCCGCACCTGCGACAACGATCGGCCGCCGGTCGGTCATTTCCCCAAGCACCAGCGCATGACGGATTTCTGCGCGTGCAGACGGTTTTCAGCCTCGTCAAAGATAACCGAGCTCGGCCCGTCCATGACTGAGCTTGTGACCTCGTCATCGCGGTGCGCTGGCAGACAGTGCATGAACAGCGCGTCGGGCTTTGCTTTGGCCATCAGCGCGTCATTCACCTGATAGCCGCGCAGCTGGTTGTGTCGACGTTCGCGCGCCGATTGGGGGTCATGCATCGACACCCACGTGTCCGTGACCACCAGATCAGCGCCCTCGACCGCTTTGTTCGGGTCACGTTCGGTGGTGTAAAGTCCGCTCAGCGCGGTCTCCGGGTCCAGCGTTTGCGGGCCGGTGAACACCAGTTCAAAGTCGAACGCCTTGGCGGCATGGGCGAAGCTGGCAAAGACGTTATTGCCGTCACCGGACCAGACAACTTTTTTGCCTTTGATCGGGCCGTTATGTTCTTCGAAGGTCATAATATCGGCCATGATCTGGCACGGATGCGTGCGGTTGGTCAGACCGTTGATCACCGGCACAGAGGCGTATTCCGCCATTTCCAGCAGGGTTGCCTCTTCAAATGTGCGAATCATGATCAGATCAACATAGCGGCTGAGCACGCGTGCCGTATCGGCGATGGTCTCGCCGTGGCCCAGCTGCATATCCGCGCCGGACAGCACCATCGTCTGCCCGCCCATCTGACGCACGCCCACGTCAAAGCTGACCCGTGTCCGTGTCGAGGGTTTTTCGAAGATCAGCGCGACCATGTGATCCTTGAGCGGCTGGTCATCATCCGGTGCACCGCGCGGACGACCCAGGCGGGACGCTTTCATCGTGGCGGCGTTGTCGATGATGCTGCGCAGGTCAGCCGGGTCGGTTTGGTGAATGTCGAGAAAATGTTTCATAGGTATTCTTTAATTTTTTGGGAAGTTAGGGGGGTGAGCCCCCCCGGCCCCCCGGAGTTTATAGGGCAAAATGAAGGTTAGCCGGCAGCAAGGCTGCTGGCGGCCTGATCAAGGCGGGAGACGGCCTCTGCGATGTCTTCATCGGTGATATTGAGAGGGGGCAGTAAGCGGATCACGTTATCCGCCGCCGGAACAGTGATGACTTCGTGACGGTAGCCCGCGGCGACGACATCGCTGTTGGTGGCGGTACATTTCAGGCCCAGCATCAGCCCGCTGCCGCGCACGCTTTCGAAAACATCGGGGTGGCTGGCGACCAGCCCTTCAAGCTTTTGCCGCATCAGGCCGGCCTTGCGGTTCACATCGTCAAGAAAGGCGTCTGTGCCGATGATGTTGACCACCGCATTGCCCACGGCACAGCCCAGCGGGTTGCCACCATAGGTCGACCCGTGGGTGCCCGCCGTCATGCCAGAGGCTGCGGTTTCTGTGGCCAGCACCGCGCCCAGAGGGAAGCCGCCGCCGATGCCTTTGGCGACCATCATGATGTCGGGTGTGACCCCTGCCCATTCGTGAGCGAACATCTTGCCAGTCCGGCCCACGCCGCATTGTACCTCGTCAAAGATCAGCAACAGGCCGTTTGTTTCGCACAGCGCGCGCATCTGCTTGAGATCAGCATCGGGAACCGGGCGGATACCGCCCTCGCCCTGAACCGGTTCGATCATGATCGCAGCTGTCGTATCGGTTATGGCAGCTGCCAGCGCATCCATATCGCCAAATTCGATATGCTTGAAACCGGGTAGAAGCGGGCCGAAGCCCTTGGTCATTTTCTCAGACCCCGCCGCCGCGATCCCCGCCGAGGACCGCCCGTGAAAAGAGCCCGAGAAGGTGATGATCTCGGTGCGTTCAGGCTGGTCCTTGTCGTAGAAATACTTGCGCGCCATCTTGACCGCCAGCTCGCAGGCCTCGGTGCCGGAGTTGGTGAAAAACACCGTATCGGCAAAGCTGAGCGCGACCAGCCGGTCGGCCAGTTCCTGTTGCTGGGGGATCTCGTAGAGGTTCGAGGTATGCCAAAGCTGCCCCGCCTGTTCGGTCAGCGCCGCCACCAGCGCGGGGTGCGCATGGCCAAGCGCGTTCACCGCAATGCCTGCGCCCAGATCCAGAAATCGGCGGCCGTCCTGTTCAATCAACCACGAACCTTCGCCTTTGACAAAGCTCAGGGGGGCACGGGAATAGGTCGGCAGAACAGATGGGAACATCAGGATCATCCTTATGGGTTGGCCGCATCAAAGGCACAAAAGGCCATGAGTGACGGAGAGGGTCAATAAGATTTGAAGGGGAGCGACGCACTTTATGTCGCAAATGATCAAAGCCGCGCCCCTCTGCAGGGGCCGGTGCCGCCAATTAGCCTTGGCGTCGTCGTAAAGAAGATGTTGAACAGTTGATCATGTCGTTTGCATAGGCAGCTTTTTGCATCTTGCAAAGCAAAAACATGCCCGTAATGGCCGCAAACCGTGGCGCGGGCTGTGCTGCAGGTCTTTTGCTGTGGTTTTAAAGGAGCGATTGGCCCCGGTGCGGGCCCAATTGCCCGTTCCCGCCTTGCACCCAAGCTGTCAGTGATTAGTATAGGGACTTGAGATTTTTCCAAGGCGGTCCTGAGAAGGGCCGCTTGATAGCTAAGGACGCCAAATGTCTTGGACCGATGACCGCGTAGAGATCCTGAAGAAAATGTGGGGCGAGGGCCAATCCGCAAGCCAGATTGCAAAGGAGTTGGGCGGCGTGACCCGCAATGCCGTAATCGGCAAGGTGCATCGTTTGGGCCTGTCTAATCGGACCGCAACCGCAGCACCCGCGGCCGCCCCTGCTACCGCCGCGAAGCCCGAAGCCAAAGCCAAGCCCGCTGCCAAACCTGCCGCCGCTAAGCCAAAGGCAGAACCTGCCCCTGAAGCGGCAGAGCCCGAAGCAGTAGAGGCCGTTCCAGCAGTCCGCCCCAACCTGCCCGCGCGTGCCAAGATCATTCCCGCAGGCCAGCCCTTGCCGCCGCAGCCTTCCGCGAACGAGATCAGCCCCGAAGCGCTTGCCAAAGTAAGCGAGGTCGAGAAAAAGTCGAAGAAGATCGGCCTGATGGACCTGACGGAGCGGACCTGCAAATGGCCCGTCGGCGACCCTGCAACGGATGATTTCTGGTTCTGCGGCCTGCCTGTGCAGCAAGGCAAGCCCTATTGCGAGGCCCACGTCGGCGTGGCCTTCCAACCGATGAGCGCACGGCGCGACCGCCGCCGCTAAGCCGCCAGTAAGCCGCCGCGGACAAGCAGAGCAACGGAAGGCCAGACAGCGATGTCTGGCCTTTTTCGCATCAACGCGTCGGCGCAGTGGGCGGATCATCCCTGCCCGACTCTGCCGGATTATCAGAGAACAACGCGATCTTGTTGCCTTGGGGGTCACGCAGGTAGCTGACGTAGAAGCGCGGACCATAGGTGGCGCGAAACCCCGGCTGGCCCTCATCGCTGCCGCCAGCGGCCAGCGCTGCGGCGTGTAACACGCGCACCTGCGCCTGGCTGGTTGCTTCGAACGCGATCATGGACCCGTTGCCAGCAGAAGCCGGCGCGCCATTATAGGTCGGTTTGACGTAGAAATCTGGCATGGCCGCGGGCTGCCCCGCAGCCTGCGACAGCACAAAGCTCAAGCCCTCGGGACCTTCGGTCAGCGCATAGCCCAAGGCTGGCAGGAAAGCGGTATAGAAGCGTTTGGCATGTGCTAGGTCGTCGGCCCCGACGGTGACATAAGCGATCATAGCCCCCTACCCCGCTGCGGTCTTGCCCCGACGGTCCCCGCGCAGCTGCGCATAAAGCACATGGGTCCGCCAGCGCCCGTCGATTTGCAGATAGCTTTGCGCGACACCTTCGTATTTAAAACCGGTCTTTTCCAGCAACCCGCGCGAGGCGATGTTCTCGGGCAGGCAGGCGGCCTCGACCCGGCTGATGTCCAGACGGGTGAACGCGTGATGCACGGACGCCTCTATAGCTTCGCGCATATAGCCACGGCGGGCGAATTGTTCGCCGGTCCAATACCCCAATGTCCCCGCCTGCGCCGGACCCCGGCGAATGTTATCAAGCGTGATCGCACCGATCAGCATGTTGTCTTTGCGCCGGATCAGGAACAACGGCAGCGCCGTGCCCGCAGAGACAGACCGGTTGGCCCAGTACACACGATTGGTAAACGCCTTGCGCGACAGGTGGTCTGGTGCCCAAGACGGCTCCCACGGGGAAAGATAGGTGCTGCTGTCCGACCGCAAGGTTGCCCAAGGGCGGAAGTCAGCATGCACCGGCGGGCGCAACGTCAGCCTTTCGGTTTCAATGGCCAGCTTTCGTTTCAGCAGTTGCATCAGGCAGCGCGACGCTCCTGCAACTCTTCCAAAGTGGGGGCCCCATCCACCGGACCATAAAGCGCCAGAGCGGCAGGTGCGCTTGCAGCCATGTTCTGGGCAAAATCACGCACGTCACCGGTGGTCACGGCATCAATCTGTGCGATGGTTTCTTCCAGCGGAGGCACGCGGTCCCAAATCTGGATCAGGCGCGCCAGTCGTTCGGCACGGTTTGACGGGCTTTCCAGCCCCATCAGCAGCCCTGCTTTCATCTGTGCCCGTGCCCGCGCGACCTCGGCTGGGGACATGTCAGAGGCAGCACGCTTCATCTCGTCAATGGTGATGCCGGCCAGTTCGGGTAGCTGTTCGCCACTTGTGCCGGCATAGACCGTCATCATGCCTGTATCGGCATAGGCCCCTGCCTGCGCAAAAATCGTATAGCATAGCCCGCGATTCTCGCGGACCTCTTGGAACAGGCGGCTCGACATGCCGCCCCCGAGCGCGGAGGCATAGATTTGCGCGACATAGATATCATCAGCGCGGTAGCCGGGGGCCTCGAAACCGAGGGCGAAATGCGCTTGCTCTAGCGGTTTCAACTGGCGCACTTCGCCGCCGCTGAACTTGGCCGCGTCGACGTCGAACAAGGGTTTGGGTGGCATATCACCAAACAGCTGTTCGGCCAGACGCACGATCTCATCATGATCGACGGCACCGGCTGCGGCGAGGATCATCTGGTCGGGACCGTAGTGCTGGCTGATAAAGCCTGACAGGTCCTCGCGGGTGAAGTTTGACACGCGCTCGGACGGGCCAAGAATGGTGCGTCCGATGGGCTGGTTGGGATAGGCCTTTTCCTGCAACCAATCGAAAATCACGTCGTCCGGCGTGTCTAGCGCTTGGCCGATCTCTTGCAGGATCACGCCGCGCTCTACCTCTATCTCACCGTTATCAAGCACCGGATTGCGCAGGATATCCGCGATCACATCCAGCCCCAGCGACACGTCGTTTTCCAGCACGCGCACGTAGTACGCCGTCACTTCACGCGAGGTATAGGCGTTGATATAGCCGCCCACATCCTCGATCGCTTCGGCGATCTGCAACGACGTTCGCTTGGCCGTGCCTTTGAATGCCATATGCTCAAGAAAATGCGCGATCCCGTTTTGCGTGGCCGTTTCATGCCGCGCACCCGCCGAGACCCAAACCCCGATAGACGCCGACGCGAGCCCCGGCATATGTTCGGTTACAATGCGAAAGCCGTTGGACAGGCGGTGTTGTTGCAAGCTCACTGAGCAATGCCCCCTTTGATAATGTCTTTGAGCGCCTCAAGATCGTTCGGCACGCGGGTCACGCGTTCTTCGCGATCGAACAGATCGGCCATGTGGTCGGGCAGCGGCGGGCGCACGCCAGTGGCGGCTTCGACGGCATCGGGGAACTTGGCCGGATGCGCAGTGGCCAGCGTGATCATCGGCGTGGCGGGATCGCGCAATGCGGCCCCCACACGTACACCGATGGCGGAATGCGGGCACAGCAGCTCGTTTGTGTCGGCGTAGAAAGCCTTGATCGTTTCGCTGGTTTCGTCTTCGGAAACGCGGCCCGATTTATAAGTGTTCTGTAGATCGCGCAGGGCGTTGTCGCCGACGTCAAACCCGCCCTTGGCCAGATCGTCCATCAGGGTGTTGATCGCGTCACTGTCCTGCCCATAGGCAAAATACAACGCGCGCTCAAAGTTTGAGCTCACCTGAATATCCATCGACGGGCTGATAGAGGCATGGACCTCGCCCTTGTGGTAACCGCCTGTGGTCAGGCAGCGGTGCAGAATGTCGTTCTGGTTTGTGGCGACAACCAGATCAGCAATCGGCAGCCCCATTTCACGCGCGATGTATCCTGCGAAGATATCGCCAAAGTTGCCCGTAGGCACGGTAAAGCTGACTTTGCGGTCCAGCGCGCCCATAGCGAGCCCGGCGGTGAAGTAATAGACAACCTGCGCCAGCACGCGGCCCCAGTTGATGCTGTTGACCCCTGCCAGTTGCACCCCGTCACGGAAAGCGTGATCGTTGAACATGTCTTTCAGACGCGCCTGACAATCGTCGAAGTCCCCATCCAGCGCCAGCGCGTGAACGTTGCTTTCGGATGGCGTGGTCATCTGGCGACGTTGCACTTCGGACACCCGGCCATGGGGGAAGAGGATAAACACATCGACGTTGTCCAGCCCGCGAAACGCCTCGATCGCGGCCGATCCGGTATCGCCGGACGTCGCACCGACGATGGTCACCCGCTCGCCCTTGCGTGACAGCACGGCCTGAAACATGTGGCCGATCAGCTGCATGGCGAAATCCTTGAACGCCAGCGTGGGGCCGTGGAACAGCTCTAGCAAGAAGTGGCCCTGTTCAAGCTGTACCAGTGGGGCGCGAACGGTGTGATTGAACCCGGCATAGGCCTTGGCGATCAGCGCCTTGAATTCCTCGTCGCTGAACGTATCACCCACAAAGGGCTTCATCACACGAAAGGCGACATCCTCGTAGGACATCGTGGCCATCTCGCTCAGGTCATCGGTGCTGAGTGTCGGGATCGTTTCGGGCACATACAGACCGCCGTCGCGGGCAAGGCCGGTCAGCAGCGCCTCTTCGAACGACAAAACGGGGGCGGAACCACGGGTAGAGACATAACGCATAGGGTTGGTCAGCTTTCGGTTTTGGGTGCGCGGCGGCGGCGCAGGAAGAAAAGGCTCATCCCAAGCCAGATCGCGGCAAGAGAGAACCAAGTGATCGCATATTGCAAGTGATCGTTGGGAATTCGGGCGGTATCGACGGGCAACGGGCTGATCCCCGCTGCCGGCGGGGTGCTGCTGCGTGTGACCAGCAGCACAGGCTGCGTCCCAAGTGTTCGGGCCATGGCTGGCACATCGCGTGCAAACCAGATGTTCCCCTTCAGGTCGGCCTCGGGGGTGAAGCTATCGGTTTCCTGCGGCCATTGCAGATTGCCCGTGACGGTTGCGGGGCCATCGGAGCGGGCGGCGTCCTTGGCGCTGGCCACCGCGAAACCGCGATCCACCATGATCCGGCGACCATCCTCAAGCACGAAGGGTGTGATGATCCGGTAGCCTGCACCGACGTCCTTTTGGGACACGAGCACATGCACCTCGCCCTGTTCGAACGTGCCCGACACGGTAACGGGCAGATAGGCGTCAAGGTCGCGGTTCACCGACGCAGGCAAGTCGACCGGTGCGGCAGCAATGCGGGTGTTGATGTCGGCGATTATCGCTTCTTTCCAGGCTAGCCGCTGAATCTGCCAAACGCCCAGCCATATCAGGATAGCAGCCCCGCCAAGGCCGACAATCAGCAGGAATAGCGTGCGACGCATAAAGCTCTCTTGAGGTTGGCACCCGTGGACAGGTGGCGGCAATGCAAAGGCGCGCAAGGTCCCCCTCGCGCGCCTGTTGCTTTTAGTGATTGCGGCCCGATTTGCAAGCCGACTGCGGGCTTAGATGCCCCACATGTAGACGGCGAAGAAAAGGAACAGCCAGACCACATCCACAAAGTGCCAGTACCAGGCTGCGGCCTCAAAGCCGACGTGCTGCTCTTGGGTAAAGTGCCCTTTAATCGCGCGGACCAGACAGACCGCCAAGAAGATCGTACCGATTGCAACGTGGAAACCGTGGAAGCCCGTCGCCATGAAGAAGCTGGAGAAGAACAGGTCGCCCCCGAAAGTCCAATCGTCGTGGACCAGCAGTTCGTAATACTCATAGGCTTGGAACGCGGTGAACAGCATGCCCAAAACGATCGCGATGGACAGGCCGGCGATCAGGTCTTTGCGGTTGTTCTCGTGGACCAGCGCGTGGTGCGCCCAAGTCACGGCACAGCCCGACAGCAGCAGGATCAGCGTGTTGATCAGCGGCAGGTGGAAGGCGTCAACGGGAATGATATCCGGCTGCACATAGGTGGAGCCCGGGAATTCATCCATCGGGTAGAGGGCTTCTTTGAAGAAGGTCCAAAACCACGCGACAAAGAACATCACTTCGGACATGATGAACAGGATGAAACCATAGCGCAGACCGATGCGCACGACATTGGTGTGATCACCGACGTGGCTTTCAGCAACAACCTCGGACCACCATCCGAACATGCAATACAGCACGGCAACCAGACCACCCAAGAAGACGAAGGGGGTTACATCGTGCATCCAGAAAACACCACCAACCAGCATGACGCAGCCGGCAATGGAGCTGAGCAGTGGCCATGTGGACGGCGGCAGAATGTGGTAATCATGGTTCTTTTCATGGGCCATTGGTTCAGTCCCTCACCTTTTTCTTAATTCAGGTTTATCGCGCTGTCCTGATCGGGGGCTTCATAGTCCTCGGGCAGGTCAATTTCATAGAACGTATAAGACAGTGTGATCGTATGTACATACTTGCCATCACGGTCTTCGACGATTTCGGGGTCAACAAAGAAGCTGACGGGCATTTGAACACGCTCACCGGGGGCGAGCACCTGTTCAGTAAAGCAGAAGCATTCGATCTTTTCAAAAAACGCCCCGGCGGCATAGGGCGTAACATTATAAGACGCCTGCCCCGCAACTGGGTGATCGGTGGGGTTATAAGCCTCGTAGAAGGCTAGCCCTGTCTCGCCGATGCGCAGCGTCATCTCGGTTGCAACAGGTTTGAATTCCCACGGCATATTGTCGTTCAGGCTACCGTCAAAGCGTACGGTGATCGTCTGGTCAAGAACGCCACCTTCTGCGCTTGCAACCTGCCCCGGCGTCCCGCCAAAGCCGGTGACGCGGCAGAACCAGTCGTAAAACGGAACAGACGCCCACGCGAGGCCGCCCATCAGAACCACAACAGTGACGGTCTGCATGACAGTCTTGGCGGGTCCGGACAAAGCCATCAGTTGCTCTCCTGCGTTTGGATGTCCCCACCCGGCAGATCGTTGAAATCGATGTTGGTGATTTTAACGAAGGTCAGCGCCATGACCAGCACAACAAAGCCAGCCAAAAGCAGACCAACGCCCAGATTGCGCCCACGACGACGGGTGTGAATTTCGTGTTCTGCGCGAATGCCCATTACCAGCCTCCCATGCCATAGCCGCGCAGGGTCGCCTCTGCGAGAATGGCCCCGAAGTGCAGGAAAAGATACCACAGGGACAGACGGAAGAACTTGCGCTCTACGCGGAAATCATCAGCTTCGCTGTCATCTTCGTCACGCTTCCAGATACGGAACGCGCCAATCAGGAACAGCAGGTTCAAAACGCCGGCGGTGACCAGATAGATCGGCCCACCGATCGAGGTGAAGCCGGTGCCGACAGCCAGAATGACCAACAAAACAGTGTACGCCAGAATGTGACGACGGGTAGAGCGACGCCCGTGCGTCACGGTCAGCATCGGCACTTTTGCATCGTCATAGTCATTGCGCATGAACAGCGCCAAAGCCCAGAAGTGCGGCGGCGTCCACATGAAGATCAGCGCGAACATCAGCCATGCTTCGACAGAGAAGCTACCGGTGGCGATGATCCAGCCGATCACAGGCGGGAACGCACCTGCAGCGCCGCCGATAACGATGTTCTGCGGTGTCGCGCGCTTGAGCCACATGGAATAGAAAACAGCGTAGAAGAGGATCGTGAACAGCAGCATGCCTGCGGCCAGCAGGTTTGCGGCCAGCCCGAGCATCACAACCGACATCCCCGACAGCGCGACGCCAATCGCCAACGCTTCGCCCGGCTGGACGCGGCCCGACGGGATCGGGCGGCCTTGGGTCCGGCGCATGATCGCGTCGATGTCAGCGTCCCACCACATGTTCAGCGCACCAGAGGCCCCTGCCCCGATAGCGACGAACAGGATAGACGCAAAGCCAACAACCGGATGAACAGAATTCGGCGCGGCCAACATGCCGACAAGCGCGGTGAAAACCACCAACTGCATGACGCGCGGCTTCATCAGGGCAAAGTAATCCCCGAACTGCGCTTCGTACTCGCCCGCAGGTGTCGTGCTGGTATCAGTCATGCGATCTCTCATACAAAAGGAACCCGGGGCGCGCACGTCGCGCACCCCGCATCAGCAATTGTGCCTTACTTGGACGCAACGGTCAGAGCTTGCGGAATGCCCGCATACTCTTCTTTCGCGTTACCCAGCCACTGTGCGTAAACCTCTTCCGAGACGACTTTCACAGTGATCGGCATATAGGCGTGGGCGTTGCCGCACAATTCGGAGCACTGGCCAAAGTACACGCCTTCTTTCTCGGCGGTGAACCATGTTTCCGCCAGACGGCCAGGTACAGCGTCTTGCTTTACGCCGAAGGCAGGCATTGCCCACGAATGGATCACGTCGGAGCCGGTGACCTGAACCACGATCGTTTTGCCCACGGGGATCACGACAGCGGTATCGGTCGCCAGCAGGAACTGCCGCTCGGTATAGCCGGCGGCTTCGAGCTGGGCGATGACCTCGGGTGTTTTGCGGTTTTCACCACCAACAGCAGGCGCACCGATCATGTAGCTGTCAAAGCCAAAGCCTTCGTCGACATAATCATAGGACCAGTACCACTGGTTGCCCGTCGCCTTGATCGTCAGATCAGCTTGGGGAATTTCCTGTTGGCGGAACAGGATTGGCAGCGAATAGGCCCCGATCAGTACCAGAATCAGGATAGGTGCAACGGTCCAAAGGATCTCGACCGGCGTGTGGTGCGTAAAGGAAGCGGCAACAGGGTTGCGCTTCTTATTGTAGCGGAACGCCACCCAAAGGATCAAACCGGTGACGAAGATGGTGATCAAGGTGATGATGATCAGGATAAGATAGTCCAGATCGTGGATGTCTTGCGCCACGCGGGTGACGGCTGGCTGAAAGCCCATCTTGCCGTCAATCGGCTCACCAATGATTTCCAGCCCGTCGATGCGAAGGTTTTCCTGCGCCATTGCTGGCACGGCGGAAAAAGCGGCCATGAGACCCGAAAAAGAGAGAAGATGTTTCATATGTCGTCCTGATCTTGTGACCATTGATAAGCGAATCCCAGCACCACCCCGCAAATGGAGTCAGCTGTCCCGTTGTAATCTTTACGCTTACAATCATATTCTAACTTCAAGATAAAGACTTCTGCTTGCGTCAAACGGACGCGAAGCGATTTTTATGACACGATTCAAGGAACATTTTTATGAGCCAGCCGCCTTTCAACCCCTTTGAGGCGCAGCTTGACCGTGACGCCGCACTGTCCATCCTGCGTGACGCTGTTGCAGGTGCCGATGACGGGGAACTGTTTTTCGAGCGCCGCCGCTCCGAAGGGTTGGTGTTTGACGACGGACGCCTGAAAACAGCGAGCTACGACGCTTCCGAAGGGTTCGGGCTGCGCGCCGTGCGCGGTGATGTGTCTGGGTACGCCCACTCGACCGAGATCACAGAGACCGCTTTGCGCCGCGCAAGCGAGACGGCGCGGCTGGCCGTGGGTGCGGGCGGTGGCACTTGGGCGGATGCGCCTGCTGCGACCAATCAAAAGCTTTATACCGACGAAGATCCGATCGCTGGCGCGGCCTTCCCCGTCAAGGTCGACACCCTGCGCGAGATCGATGATTTCGCCCGCAGTCTGGATTCCCGTGTCGTGCAGGTCTCTGCCTCGATCTCTGCCTCCATTCAAGAAGTCGAGATACTGCGCCCCGAAGGAACATCCGTCCGCGATGTGCGCCCCATGACGCGGGTCAACGTGTCGGTGATCGTAGAACAAGACGGACGCCGCGAAAGCGGAACCGCGGGCGGCGGTGGCCGTGTTGGGCTGGACGGGCTGCTGGACCCCGTCGACTGGCAAGCCAAAATCCGCGAGGCTTTGCGCATCGCCTGCGTGAACCTGCGCGCCGTGCCTGCTCCTGCGGGGATGATGGATGTGGTGCTTGGCCCCGGCTGGCCCGGTATCTTGCTGCACGAGGCCATTGGTCACGGGCTGGAAGGCGACTTTAACCGCAAGGGATCAAGCGCGTTTGCAGGCCTCATGGGGCAGCGCATCGCGGCCAAAGGTGTGACGGTGCTGGATGACGGCACGCTGCCTGATCGGCGCGGGTCTATCTCTATTGATGACGAAGGTACGCCCTCGGCCAAGAATGTGCTGATCGAGGACGGCGTGCTGGTCGGCTATATGCAGGACCGGCAGAACGCGCGCCTGATGGGCGTTGCCCCGACCGGCAATGGCCGTCGCGAATCCTATGCACACGCTCCGATGCCGCGCATGACCAATACCTATATGCTGGGTGGCGACGTAGCCCCCGGTGATATCGTCGCCGATCTGAAGGACGGCATCTATGCGGTCGGCTTCGGCGGCGGGCAGGTGGATATCACCAATGGCAAGTTCGTGTTCTCCTGCACCGAAGCCTACCGTGTGCGCAACGGGGTGGTGGGCGATCCGGTCAAAGGGGCCACTCTGATCGGCGACGGGGCCACCGCGCTGCAACAGATCCGCGCCATCGGCAATGATCCCGCGCTGGATCCCGGCATGGGCAATTGCGGCAAAGCGGGCCAATGGGTGCCCGTTGGTGTTGGACAGCCGACATTAATGATCGGCGGGTTGACCGTCGGCGGTGCCGCCGCCGCATAATGGGCTAAGGGGCAACCGGATGGGCGGGGGTGACGCGCTCCATCCGGTTGATCCCACATGGCCGTGAAATCAGCGGCGTGAGATCAGGGGCGTGAAGGTCCACAAACTCTATTCAAGTCAAATTAGTTCGACGCCGTTCATACTCTGTTAAGCTGCTTTCCCTAAAGCTGGTGGAGCAACGGACGGAGATACGGGATGACTGACAGGAACAACGCTCCTTCCTCTTCCACGCCCCCCATGGTCCCAGCCACCTTGGAAGACGACAGCTTTGCCCAGCTTCGTCTGTTGCGCTCGCGCCGCGTCGGCGTCGTGACATATTACCGGATGCTGCGTGAATACGGCACAGCCCGCGCCGCGCTGGAGGCTCTGCCCGAGGTTGCACGCGCCGCAGGCGTGAAAGACTATCGCATCTGCCCCGAGAACATCGTGCAGGCAGAGTTGCGCGCGGCCAAAGGCGCTGGCGCGCGGCTGGTCACCCACGACAGCGTAGCCTACCCCCCTCATTTAGCAGAACTCGACGACGCCCCCCCCTTTCTATGGGCCATCGGAGATATCGACCTGCTGCACCGCCCCTTGGTGTCGATTGTGGGCGCGCGGAATGCCTCCTCCCTCGGGACGCGCATGACACGCGCCTTGGCGCGCGGCTTGGGAGAGGCGGGGTTTGCTGTCGTTTCAGGGCTGGCGCGGGGCATCGACGCCGCGGCGCATCAGGCCGCGCTGGAGACAGGCACCATCGCCGTTCAGGCGGGTGGCGTCGACGTGCTCTATCCGGTCGAGAATACCGATCTTGCCCACGATATTGCCACCCAAGGCCTGCGCCTTTCGGAACAGCCCATGGGCTTGCAACCGATGGCGCGGCATTTTCCCAGCCGCAACAGGATCATCGCAGGGCTGGCCCGCGCAACCGTCGTGGTCGAGGCGGCGGCGAAGTCGGGCAGCCTGATCACCGCCCGCGATGCGCTGGACCAGGGGCGCGATGTGCTGGCGGTGCCCGGCCACCCGTTTGATGCACGTGCCGCGGGCTGCAACATGTTGATCCGTGACGGGGCCACGCTGGTGCGCAATGCCGCAGATGTGATCGCGCTTTTGGGCCCGACTCGGCAAGAGCAGCCCGTTGCGCCACCCCTCCACAGCCCACCACCGTCACCCGACCGTGACACTGCATCCCTGCACGTCGAAATCTTGTCCCGCCTCGGCCCCAGCCCCGTCGCTGAAGATCAACTGCTGCGCGATTTGGCCGTGGCACCGGCTATTGCCACCCCTGTTATGGTAGAACTTGAGCTGAACGGCCGCATTTTGCGCCATGCGGGCGGGCTCGTGTCCCGAGCGGGCTGAACACCGCGCAGCCACCGCTTGGGGGCCAGCCCCCGCTTTGGACTTCATCCAAAGCCCCCCCGGGATTTAGGCCCATTTGGAATGGCCGCACAGCGGCGTGTTCGGGTCGCCAAATCGGTGCCATGAGCTGCTTCAAACCCCGTATTTCAAAGGGGTCGCGCTGTTCTGCGGATTGACAAACTTCGCTTCACGCCACATGTCACAGCATAAGCCACGCGAATTAATTTGATCCAAGGTGCCGAATTTTATGCCAGTTGTCGTCGTCGAATCACCTGCCAAAGCCAAAACGATCAACTCGTATCTCGGCAGTGATTACACCGTGCTTGCGTCCTACGGCCACGTCCGCGACCTGCCCCCAAAGGACGGATCGGTCGATCCCGACAACGGGTTTGACATGACTTGGGAAGTCGCCGCAGCGAGCAAAAAACACGTCAAAGCCATCGCTGATGCGCTGAAAGACGACAATGCATTGATCCTCGCGACTGACCCCGACCGCGAAGGCGAAGCGATCAGCTGGCACCTGCAAGAGGCGCTGACCAAACGCAAATCGATCAAGAAAGACACGCCGGTCAGCCGCGTGGTGTTTAACCAGATCACTAAAAAGGCCGTGACAGAAGCGATGGCGAACCCGCGTCAGGTGGATATGCCGCTGGTCGAGGCCTATCTGGCACGACGTGCGCTGGATTATCTGGTGGGGTTCAACCTGTCGCCTGTTCTTTGGCGCAAACTGCCCGGCGCAAAGTCGGCGGGGCGCGTGCAATCGGTCACGCTGCGGCTGATTGTCGAGCGCGAGATGGAAATCGAAGCCTTTCGCAACCGCGAATACTGGAGCGTGAAAGCGCTGGTCGCCACGCCACGCGGACAGGAATTCGAGGCGCGGCTTGTGACAATGGCCGGCAAGAAGCTGGACCGATTTGATCTGGCCAACGAAACGCAGGCCGAAATGGCTGTGCAAGCCATAACCAGCCGCGATCTGACCGTCACCAGCGTCGAAGCGAAACCCGCCAGCCGCAACCCCTCGGCCCCGTTCATGACCTCGACCTTGCAACAAGAAGCCAGCCGCAAGTTCGGCATGGGTGCCCGCCAAACCATGAGCACGGCGCAGCGCCTGTATGAAGCCGGTCACATTACTTATATGCGGACCGACGGCATCGACATGGCCCCCGAGGCGATCACGATGGCGCGGGATGCAATCGCGGACCGGTTTGGCGCGGAGTACGTTCCATCGGAGCCACGTATCTACAAGAACAAAGCAAAGAACGCCCAAGAGGCGCACGAATGTGTGCGCCCGACCGACATGACCAAAGATGCCGCCGCGTTGAAACTGACCGAACCGGATCAACGCAAGCTCTACGACTTGATCTGGAAACGCACGCTGGCCTGCCAGATGGAAAGTGCCCGTCTGGAACGCACCACGGTCGAAATCGGTAGCAAGGACGAACAGGTTGGCCTACGCGCCACCGGTCAGGTTGTGAAATTCGACGGTTTCTTGCGCGTCTATGAAGAAGGTCGCGATGACGTTGTGGACGAAGACGACAAGCGTCTGCCGCAGATCACGCAAGGCGACAAAATGGACAAGCGCGCTGTCACGCCAGAGCAGCACTTCACCCAGCCGCCCCCCCGCTATACCGAAGCGACATTGGTCAAACGGATGGAAGAGCTTGGTATCGGGCGCCCGTCGACCTACGCCAGCGTTGTCACCACTATTCAGGACCGCGAATACGTCCGCAAGGAAGGCAACCGTCTGTTCCCCGAGGACAAGGGCCGTTTGGTCACCGCATTCCTCGAAAATTACTTCCGCAAATACGTGGGCTATGATTTTACCGCCGATCTGGAAGACCAACTGGATAAGGTGAGCGCTGCAGACGCCGACTATAAAGATGTGCTGAGCCGCTTTTGGCAGGATTTCTCGGCTGCGATTGCCGAAACGGCGGATCTGCGTATCACCGAGGTGCTGGAAAAGATCAACGAGGTACTCGAGCCGCATCTGTTCCCGCAAAACGAAGACGGCAGCGACCCGCGTTTGTGCCCCAATTGTGAAATCGGGCGCCTGTCGATGCGCACAGCTCGGTCCGGCGGCGCGTTTATCGGGTGCTCTAACTACCCTGAATGCCGCTATACCCGACCCTTCGGCCCGCCCGACCCCGAGGCAGAAGCCTCGGCTATTCCGCCCGATGGCAAGCTGTTAGGCGAGGATATGGGCGAGGAGATTCGTGTGTTCAAAGGGCGCTTTGGCCCTTATGTGCAGCGCGGCCCCGTCACGGAAGAAAACAAGAAGCCGCCGCGTCAATCGGTGCCCAAGGACTGGCCCGCCGAAGAGCTGGAACTGGAACGCGCTGTTATGCTGCTATCGCTGCCGCGTGAAATCGGGCCGCACCCCGAGGATGGCGTCATGGTCTGGGCGAATATCGGGCGCTACGGCCCCTACATCAAGCACGCCGACAGCACGTCGAACCGTGGCGGGACCAACGCCAACCTTGAAGGTCTAGACGAGGTGTTCACTGTCGGCATGAACCGTGCCGTACAGTTGCTGGCTGAAAAAATCGCCAGCCGTGGTGGCCGTGGCAAAGCAGCCCTTCCGATCCGCGAGATGGGGGAACACCCTGATTTGGGCGGCGAGGTGAACATCATGGAAGGCAAGTACGGGCCGTACGTGAAATGGGAGAAGGTCAACGCCACCATCCCCAAAGAGGTAGAGCCTGCTGATCTGACCATGGAACGCGCCGTTGAGCTGATCGAGGAAAAGCTGGCGAAATCCCCCGCCAAGCGTAAAGCCGCGACAAAAAAACCGGCGGCCAAGAAAACTGCCGCAAAGAAACCGGCTGCGAAGAAGGCGGCACCTAAGAAAGCAGCGGCAAAGAAGGCTCCGGCCAAAAAGGCGACCGCCTCTAAAACTGCGCCCAAAGCGGCCTCGACTCCAGACGCGTAAGAGTGCAACTCACATATATGTCATTTGATGAATATGTGAGTTGCCACACCCTGCCCGCGATGCTTTTACCATTGGCAATCGCCACGGTAGAAGGAGATCAAGATGGCAGAGCAGACATTTTCACGACGCGGGTTGATCCTGACGGCAGGTGCGGCGCTCTTTACGCCCGCCGTGTTGCGCGCGCAGACGCCGACACCTGAAGTCATCGACGTGGTACGCCACAACACAAACGGGTTCTCCAGCCAGAACTGGCAGGACCACTTTGACACCCTGGGCAAGGCCGCCATTGTCGCCGATACCTCGTCACGCGCGCTGCATTATTGGGGCGGCGATGGTGACACCTACAAAATCTACCCGACGTCAGTCCCGCGCAGCGACGAGCTAACCAAACGTGGCTACACTAGTATCGTGCGCAAACGTGTTGGCCCGGACTGGACGCCGACCCCCAGCATGATCGAACGCGATCCGGACCTGAAATACATGCCTCCGGGGCCGGACAATCCGCTTGGGACCCACGCGATGTACCTCAGCTGGCCTGCCTATTTGATCCACGGTACACATGATACGCGCAAGATCGGACGGCAAAGCTCTGACGGGTGCATCGGTCTTTACAACCACATGGTCGAGGCCCTGTACCAGATTGCCCCCATCGGGACGCAGGTCCGTATCGTCTGACACGGTCACTCCCCCCCTTTGAATAGAGGTGCCTGCCCTACGCTGGGGCGGGCCACCGAGATTTAGCAAAATACCAGCAGGCTCCGCTGGTAGCGCTGACAACCGGTGCGCCGGTTTGACACGTTCGTTACGCCACGTCATAGAAGTCGTATAAATATAAACGACAGGGCCGTGAGCCTCTCGTGAAAGGAGCCGGAATGAAAAAAATCTATGGAAGCGCTGCCGAGGCGCTGGAGGGCGTGTTGCACGACGGCATGCTGATCGCAGCGGGGGGCTTTGGCCTGTGTGGTATTCCTGAATTGCTGCTGAACGCGATCCGCGACGCGGGCACCAAGGATTTGACCTTTGCCTCGAACAACGCCGGCGTCGACGACTTCGGCATCGGTATCCTTTTGCAGACCAAGCAGGTCAAGAAAATGATCAGCTCTTATGTCGGCGAGAACAAAGAATTCATGCGCCAGTATCTGGGCGGCGAGCTGGAGCTGGAATTCAATCCCCAAGGCACATTGGCTGAACGCATGCGCGCCGGTGGTGCGGGCATCCCCGGCTTTTATACCAAGACCGGCGTCGGCACAGTGATTGCCGAAGGCAAAGAGCACAAGGATTTCGACGGCGAGACCTATATCCTTGAACGCGGTATCGTTGCGGATCTGGCGATCGTCAAAGCGTGGAAAGCGGATGACACCGGCAACCTCGTGTTTCGCAAGACGGCGCGCAACTTCAACCCGCCTGCGGCCATGTGCGGCAAGATCTGCATCGCGGAAGTCGAAGAGATCGTGCCACGCGGCAGCCTTGGCGGCGACGCGATCCACTTGCCCGGCATCTATGTGCACCGCATCATTCAGGGTGATCACGAAAAACGCATCGAACAGCGCACAGTGAGGACTGCATAATGGCTTGGGATCGCAATCAAATGGCGGCACGTGCCGCGCAAGAACTGCAAGACGGTTGGTATGTGAACCTTGGCATCGGGATTCCGACGCTTGTGTCCAACTACATCCCCGACGGCATGGACGTGACGCTGCAATCGGAAAACGGCATGCTTGGCATGGGTGCTTTTCCGATCGACGGCGAAGAGGACGCCGATCTGATCAACGCCGGCAAGCAGACCATCACCGAGCTGGATCGCACCTCGTACTTTGACAGCTCGACCTCTTTCGGGATGATCCGCGGCGGCAAGATCGCCATGGCCATTCTGGGCGCGATGGAAGTGGCCGAGAACGGCGACCTTGCCAACTGGATGATCCCCGGCAAGCTGGTCAAAGGCATGGGTGGCGCGATGGATCTGGTCGCGGGTGTTGGCCGCGTTGTGGTGGTCATGGACCACGCCAGCAAGCATGGCGACAGCAAAGTGCTGAAAGAATGCACGCTGCCATTGACCGGCAAAGCTGTCGTCGACCGCATTATCACCAACCTTGGTGTGCTGGATGTCGTCGAAGGCGGGCTGAAGATCGTGGAATGCGCCGAAGGCGTGACCGAAGACGAACTACGCGCGGCGACCGAAGCGACAATCGTCTAATCTGCTGACACGAGGACGACAAGGGGCGCCGCCAGCGATGGCCGCGCCCCTTTTTACATCCGGCCCCAAACTGGCGTCAGTTCATCGCCGCAAAGACACATCCGTCCGAGATCAGCTCGGGCGGGGTTTGGCAAAGCCCCTTGGCGACCTGAAAAGCAGCCAGCACCTTGGGCACATAATCGCGTGTCTCGGCAAAGGGGGGGACGCCGGCGTGTTTGCGCACCGATCCTTCGCCCGCGTTATACCCGGCCAGCACCAGTATCGGGTCGCGGTCAAATTCGCCCATCAACCAATCAAGGTATTTCACCCCACCCGCGATGTTCTGCATAGGGGCCATGCTGTCAATCACGCCAAAGCGCGTCGCCGTATCCGGCATCAACTGCATCAACCCCTGCGCCCCTGCCCCACTTATGGCATCAGCACGCCCGGCGGATTCCACAGTGATCACCGCCAGCACCAAAGCGGGCGAGACCTGCGTGCCGATGGTAGAGCGAAGAATGTCGATACCGTTTGCTTTCGCGATCTCTTGCATCTGTTGCATGCGCGGCGCGGGGATTTTGCTGCTGGCCGTGGCAAGCGTCACCATCGCGGTCTCCAGCCGACCCGGGCCGGATTTCTCGACCGCCGGAGACACCCGATCCCAGAACCAGTCATATTGCCCCGGTGAGGCCGGCACGATCGCCCCGGACGCGGTTGCCACGACCTCGGGCACATCAGCGGCCTTGGGTTCGATAAAGACGTTGATGCGATTGGTGCTGCCTGCCTTGGGCGGCTTCACCCGCTTGGCATCGAATTTGGGAAACGGCTTGGGCACGTCAGCCCAAGCAGCCGAGGCCGCCAGCATCCCCACCATCAAAGATACGGTCAATCGTCGAAACATCACTGCCTGCACTGGTTTTTTGATTGCTCTTTTTCAGCAACCTCGCACGGAATCTGCTGTCAGACCAACCAAACATGGCAAGGAACATGGCGATTTCGCCTCAATTGATGCAATCCTGCCCCGCTTTGAGACTCGGTGAAGAAAAAACACACCGGAAGAACCCTTTCAAATCAGTCGCCTAAGTGAATTTTTCAGGAAAGTGACGGCAATAGGCTAAAAGTCACATTTGCCGCCAAATTCGTGCCCCAATCGCAGGGCTATATAGGCTCATACCAAGTCAGCCAGATGCGGAATTGAGAGAGAAGCATCGAAACGGACGACACGGTTGAGACTGAAAATTTTATGATCCTTGGAGGGACATACCATGATGAACTTTATCAAGAACTTCAAAAATGACGAATCCGGCGCCGTGACTGTTGACTGGGTTGTTTTGACCGCCGCCGTTGTTGGCCTCGCCGTCGCAGCCTACTCCTCGATCCAAAGTGGCGCGTCCGACCTGACAGCGGACACCAAGACCTACATGAGCACACAAGCCCCCGGTTACACGGCACCGTCTCAATAACTTACCGCGTCGAAGACTTTGGCCGCATTCTGCCTCACAGGATGCGGCCAGCTTTATTCCAGCCCTTCATCTCGCAAGGCAACACAATGCTTTCGAAGCTCATCACATTCTGTAAAAGCCCAAGCGGCGCAGTCACGGTTGACTGGGTTGTTCTATGTGCCGCCGTCGTGTCGCTGGCCGTATTGATGGTCGTTACTATGACCACGGGAACCGTCGAACTGGCTGATAAGCTGATGACCCAGACGCCGGGCGACATCTAACCCAAGCCTCTATAATGACGCAGCTTGGTCGCGCATTGTTCATAGTCTGAACACAATCACCGCCTATCCATCGGCATACGTTTTACGCCGTGTCCCGGACCGGCACCCACTCAAGAGAGGTAAGTAACATGCGGATGGTTTTTGGACTGGTCTTGCTCGCCGGTATCGCCTTGGCAGGTGGTGCTGTGTATCTGGCGAAGGGCCGTATCGGTGAATATCAAATGGCGCACCAGCAGGCACAAGAAGCTCTGGCGCAAATCGTGCCAACCGTGGGCGTCTATGTCGCCACCGGACCGCTGAAATACGGGCAGCGTCTGACCCGCGAGGATGTGCGTCAGGTAAGCTGGCCTGAAAACGCGATTCCCGAAGGCTCCTTTATCGAAGAAGCCGCGCTATTCCCTGAAAATAACGATGACCTGCGGGTCGTGCTGCGCGCCATGGAAAAAGACGAAGCCATCATGGCCGTGAAAGTAACCGAGCCCGGTGCGGACGCCGGTCTCACCTCTAAGCTGGCACGCGGCAGCCGCGCGTTTGCCATCCGCGTCGATGTATCCAGTGGCGTGTCGGGCTTCCTGCGCCCTGGTGACCGCGTCGATGTTTATTGGACGGGCCGGATCAACCGGGGCGGCAACGACCGTGGCGACACGGGTGACGTCACCAAGCTGATCGAGGCAGGCGTCAAGATTATCGCCATCGACCAAAGCTCCAATGGCCAACGTAGTGAAGCCGCGATCGCCAATACCGTGACTGTGGCAGTTCAGCCCTACCAGGTTGCAGCATTGGCACAGGCGCAATCCACCGGCAATCTGTCCCTGTCGCTTGTCGGGGCAGAGGATGACACGGTTGCCGCAGAGATCGAAGTCGACCAACGTAGGCTTCTCGGTATCGCCAAAGAAACTGTAAAGGTCGAGACAACGACACAGAAAGTCTGCACGATCCGGACACGCCGTGGTGCCGAAGTGCTCGAAATTCCGATCCCCTGCACCAACTGATGCGCTCTTGAACAGGGCCTTCCAAAATTATGTCCGCGCCGCGCAGCCCTCTGTGCGGCGTTTGGCATTGCGCGGGCATGTTGCCACGAATCCACAGGTAACTGCGGCCTGACGTCATTGATTCTTGCAAAAAAGCGAAAAGAACCGCAGAGTGTCGCAAACGGCGGGCGCAAAGACCCTATTTTGAGGCGTGATCACAAAGGCAGGTCACATGAAAATTGATAAATTTATCAAAGCAGTCCTATTGGGACTGACGATTGGCGCGATGCCGATTGCATTGACCGCCCCGCTTGACGCTCAGGCAAACACGCTGCGCGTGGTCAAAAAAGGCACCAACCGCGTGTTGGAAGTCCCGATGAACCGCGCCGTGGTGGTTGAAAGCGACATTCCCTTTGCCGAGCTGAGCATTGCCAACCCCGGTATCGCAGATATTTCGTCGCTCTCGGATCGCACGATTTATGTTCTGGGCAAATCCCCCGGACTTACAACGCTGACGCTGCTTGATGCCGCGGGGCAACTGATCACGAACGTTGATGTGCGCGTCGCAGCGGATGTCTCCGAGTTCAAGGAACGCCTGCGCCAGATCCTGCCCGGTGAAAAGATCGAAGTCCGCACGGCGAACGACGGTATCGTGCTGTCGGGCATCGTGTCCTCGACCCAACGCTTGCAGCGGGCCCTTGATCTGGCCGAACGCTACGCCCCTGAACGCGTGTCCAACCTGATGAGCGTCGGTGGCATCCAGCAGGTGATGTTGAAAGTCCGTTTTGCCGAGATGAGCCGATCCGTCTCTAAGTCGCTAAGCGCATCACTGGCGCTAAACGGCCTTGTGGGCAGCGATCTGGCATTGAATGGCGGCACCAATTCGACGAACACATCCGGCGCAATCGCCAATTCGCTTGGCGGGTCGACCCCGGCATCGAATGGCAACGCAGGGGCCGTTTTGTTTGGCTTCAACGCCGGATCGACGCAGGTCGGTCTGCTGCTTGAGGCGCTGGAGCAAAAAGGCGCGGTGCGGTTTCTGGCTGAGCCGAACCTCGTGGCGCTGTCGGGGCAAGAAGCGACCTTCCTCGCGGGGGGCGAATATCCTGTTCCCGTGGCGCAAACCGGCGACCAGATTTCGGTTCAGTATAAACCTTTCGGCGTAGAGATGAGCTTTATTCCCCGCGTCGTGGACAAAGACCTGATCAACCTCGAACTCAAAGCGGCCGTATCGGCGATTGATGCCAGCAACAGCGTGTCCTTGGGCAACGGATTTGATATTTCCGCATTTACCCGCCGCGAGACATCGACCACGGTTGAAATGCGCGACGGCGAAAGCTTTGCGATCGCTGGTCTGCTGACCGATGATTTCACCGACACTTCCACACAATTGCCCTGGATCGGCGACGTGCCTGTATTGGGCGCGTTGTTCCGCAGCGCAAATTACCAGCGCAGCCAAACCGAGCTGGTGATTATCATCACCGCACACCTTGTGACCCCGACCCGCGGCGAGGCCTTGGCACTGCCCACCGACCGGATCAAGCCGCCCACCGAAAGCGAATTGTTCCTGTCTGGCCGCACGTCCAAAGGCAGCACGGCCCCCACCAAAGGGGCCGCTGGCGAAGTTGCCAAGCAGGACTTTAGCGGGTCGTATGGCTATGTATTGGATTGATCAGATGACTTCAGCGATCGCTTCGACAGGCAAAATCACCGGGTTGTGCGTCGCCTTGGCCATGACTGTTACAGGCTGTGTCAGCAGCCCTGATCCGGTCTTTACCCAGTTCCACCGCGAAGCAGGGTCGCTAACCGATTTGGGCACCTTTGGAAACGCGACTTTGAACAACCGCTTGGTGATGACCGGCGAGCGCCAGTATACATTCGATCTGGCCAACCGCTTTGCCGGCGAAGTCGAATCGACCGTCACCTTTGCTTTCAACTCGTCACAGCTGGACGGGGTCGCGCAGTCGGTCCTGCGACGTCAGGCCGGATGGATCCGCCAGTTCCCCGAAGTCCGCTTTCGCGTCTATGGCCATACAGATGCCGTCGGGTCGAACAGCTATAACAAAACACTGGGCCTGCGCCGCGCGCAATCCGTCGTGGCCTTCTTGTCCACACAAGGTATCAGCCGCAGCCGCCTAGAAGCCGTCGTTTCCTTTGGCGAAACACAGCCCTTGATCGTGACCCAAGGGCGCGCACGTGCAAACCGCCGGACTGTGACCGAAGTTAGCGGCTTTGTCGGGCGTCATCCGACTGTGCTGGACGGGAAATATGCCCAGATTATCTATCGCGACTATGTCGCCAGCGCCGTGCCGCCGACCCTGCTGACAGGCGGTGCCGCCCCCACCGGCGCTGTAGGAGAATAACCGCTTTTCGAAATTTTCGAGTGGGCCTGATCGTCGCTGACGGTCGGGCCCTTTTCGTTTCAATCCGCCTAAACGGTGCGGATCGTTTCAAAAGACCAAACAATAGAAACTATTTGGCCCCAATCTTGCCCCAGTTAGCAGGGATATTCACTGCAATAGGACAGTTGCGTCCGGCCATTGTGGTCTGGATGCAGGGGACCGCAGGGCAACAAAGGGTAACACCCGATCAGCCCTAGCCAGCGCCCGCATAGAAGAAGGGGAAGTTTAGGTATGAGCAGCCATATACCACAGATTGACGCGCCACAGATCGTTGCATGCACCGTCAGCCGGGATGTGCAGAACTTTGACCTGCTGATCGAAGATATGGAATCGGCTTTGGGCGAAGCCTGGGGCGACCTGGGCTTTTCTGAAAGTCTTGCATTTTTCAGCCAACCCGAGGCGGCGACGCTTGAACTTATCGCGCTGGCGCTCGATTCCGAAGATGAAGACAACCTGCCAATGATGACCGAGATCATCGCGCAGGCAAAAGCACGTCATATCAAAGTGATCTTGATCGCCGAAGACATGTCCCCCGCCTCGCTCCATTCGTTGTTGCGTCAGGGCGCGAATGAATTTGTCCCCTACCCTCTGCCCGAAGGTGAACTGGCCTCGACCATAATCCGTCTGCGCGCCTCACCCGAACCAATAGTGGCACCCGCAGAGACAGGCCCCAAGCTGAAACCCGGCACCCAGAAGGATGGTGCTGTGATCGTGGTGCACGGACTGGCCGGCGGCACCGGTGCCACCAGCCTTGCGGTGAATTTGGCATGGGAACTGGCGACCTCTGACAAAAAGAACCCGCCCAAAGTGTGCTTGCTTGATCTTGACCTGCAGTTCGGGGCCGTGGCGACCTATCTGGACCTGCCCCGTCGCGAAGTGGTCTATGATATGCTGATCGAGACCGATGCGATGGACGAGGAAAGCTTTGGCCAGGCTCTGCTGACCTACGAAGAGAAGCTCCAGGTTCTGACCGCCCCTGCCGACATGCTGCCACTTGATTTGATCACCTCGGAAGATGTGACACGGATCCTGGATATGGCGCGCAATCAGTTCGATTATGTGGTCGTCGACATGCCTTCGACACTGGTGCAATGGACCGAAACCGTGCTGACCAACGCACATGTCTATTTTGCCATGCTCGAACTGGATATGCGCTGCGCCCAAAATGCCCTGCGTTTCAAACGCGCCCTGCAATCCGAAGATCTTCCTATCGAAAAGCTGCGCTATGTCATGAACCGCGCGCCGAAGTTCACCGATCTGAACGGCAAAGCGCGGGTCAAACGGATGGCAGAGAGCCTCGGGATTTCGATCGATGTGCAACTGCCCGATGGCGGCAAACAGGTAACCCAAGCCAACGACCACGGTCTGCCGCTGGCCAACACCGCCGCGAAAAACCCGCTGCGTCGCGAGATCGCCAAGCTCGCTAGTTCGATCCACAACCTCAAGGCTGACGAAGCCAAAGCCGCCTGATCCGGCCCAAGCGCCAGATAATTTAGAAAGAGTAATCAGATGTTCTCGAAGTATAAAAAGCCAGGTGACGTTGCCGCAGCCACAGCCGTTCCCATGTCGAAGGCCCCCGCGCCCCAGCACCAGCCAGAGGCCGCAGTCGCCCCCAAGCCCGTCAGCATGCGCCGCGTGGCACAAGCCGCAGCGGTCGCGCCACAGGACCGCGACGTAAAGCGCAAACAACGCATGAGCGAGATCAAGCTTGAACTGCACCGCGCTCTGCTTGAGAACCTGAACCTCGCGGCTCTTGAACATGCGTCTGAACAGGATCTACGCAGCGAGATCAACGAAATCTCGGCTGAAATTCTAGCCGAGAAATCCATCGTCCTGAACCGTGAAGACCGGATTCAGTTGAACTCCGAACTCTATGACGAGGTGACTGGCCTTGGCCCACTGGAAACGCTGCTGAAAGACGATAGCATCAACGATATTCTGGTGAACGGGCCTCAACAGATCTTCGTTGAACGCGACGGCAAACTGCAGCTGACGGACGTGACCTTTAAGGATGAAAAGCACCTGCTGCGCATCATCGATAAAATCGTATCGGCCGTGGGCCGTCGGGTCGACGAAAGCAATCCTTACGTCGATGCGCGCTTGAAAGACGGCTCGCGTTTCAACGCTATGGTGCCGCCGATTGCCGTCGACGGCAGCCTGGTGTCTATTCGTAAGTTCAAAAAAGATAAGCTGGGCATCGATGATCTGGTGAGCTTTGGGGCCTTCTCGGAAGAGATGGCCGCCTATCTTCAAGCCGCCGTGGCCACCCGCCTGAACATCATCGTATCGGGTGGTACAGGGTCCGGCAAAACGACCACGCTGAACGCGCTGTCCTCTTTCATTGCGAACGACGAACGCATCCTGACCATCGAAGACACCGCCGAACTTCAACTGCAACAGACCCACGTGGGCCGCATGGAAAGCCGCCCGCCCAATGTCGAAGGCAAAGGCGAAGTATCGCCGCGCGATTGTCTCAAGAACGCTCTGCGGATGCGCCCGGACCGGATCATCGTCGGCGAGACACGTGGCGAGGAAGTCATCGACATGCTGCAGGCCATGAACACCGGCCACGACGGGTCGATGACCACGATCCACGCCAACTCTGCCCGCGACGGTGTGAGCCGTCTGGAAAACATGATTGCAATGGCCGGGATCGAAATGCCGTTGAAAGCGGTGCGCAGCCAGATTTCATCGGCTGTAAACCTGATTGTTCAAGCGTCGCGCTTGCAAGACGGCTCGCGTCGTATGACGTCGATCACCGAAATTACGGGCATGGAAGGTGATGTCATCTCGATGCAGGAAATCTTTCGGTACCAACGCGTCGGCCTGACACCCGAGAACAAGATCATCGGCCATTTCACCGGCACCGGCGTGCGCAGCCACTTCTCTGAACGCTTCAAAATGTGGGGCTATGACCTGCCGTCGTCCATCTACGAACCCGTTGTGGTCAAGTAAGGATTATCAATCATGAGCGCAGAACCCATTATTTATGGCCTGATCTTTATCGGTGTCCTCGTGCTGGTCGAAGGGCTGTACCTGGTCGCCTTCGGTAAATCCATCAGCCTCAACAGCAAGGTCAACCGCCGGCTGGAAATGTTGGAAAAAGGAGCCGGCCGCGAAGAGGTTCTGGACAAGCTGCGCAAGGAAATGCAGCAGCATATGGATAACAAATCCATTCCCATCTATTCGATGCTCGCCGCGAAAGCGCAGAAAGCCGCGATTGCCTTTGCGCCGAAACAGCTGATCATGATTATGGCCGGGCTGTCCGTTGTCGCCTTTCTGGGCCTGACCATCGGGACCAGCACCGAAGTTCCCGTGCGTATCCTGATCTCTGTGGGGATCGGGGTCGGGGCGGTCTATTTCTGGATCTCGTCCAAAGCTAAAAAACGCATGGACCTGATCGAAGAACAATTGCCTGATGCGGTCGAACTGATGGTGCGGTCGCTGCGTGTCGGCCACCCGTTCACAAGTGCCATCTCTATTGTCTCCAAGGAAATCCAGGACCCGCTTGCGTCGGAGTTCGGGGTGATCGCGGATGAAACCGCCTATGGCCGCGACATTGGAGAGGCGCTCAAGGATATGGCCGAACGACTTGATATGCAGGATTTGCGCTTCCTTGCGGTTGCGGTGACCATCCAACAGCAATCCGGTGGTAACCTCGCCGAAATTCTTGCGGGGCTGGCCAAGGTGATCCGCGCCCGTTTCCGCCTGTTCCGCCGCGTGCGTGCCATCACAGCCGAAGCGAAATGGTCGGGCAAGTTCCTGTCGGCCTTCCCCGTTGTTGCGCTGATCGTGATCAAACTTGGTGACCCGCATTACTATGACGAAGTCATGACCCACCCGCTGTTCATCCCCGGCTGCATTGCCGTGGTCGTGTTCCTGTCGCTTAACCTCATCGTCATGCGCAAGCTGACCGATATCAAAGTCTAAGGGGGCTTCATTGTGAATTTCCTGACCACTCTCGACACCACACTTGGTCCCATCGGCTGGATCGCCATTCTAGGTGCACTTGGCCTGACCATGGTCGGTGCCACGCTTATCATGATCCTGCGCCAGCCCGAGGATCCGCTGGCCAAGCTGAAACGCAGCCAATCCGAATCCTTCGACGGAGGCAAACAGCAGCGCTTGCGCCAGTCAGACCGCAACGAACAGCTGCAAAAATTCGCCAAGTTCCTTGAACCCGAAAACATGGAAGAGCTCAGTGCCAAGGCACTTCTTCTCCGGCAGGCCGGCTATGGCTCGCGCGATGCGGTGCGGTTTTTCCACTTTGCGCAAATGGCTCTTGGTATTGCAGGTTTGGTAATCGGCACCGTTTACGTCAACTTTCTTGGCGGTGGCGAAGGCCTGAGCACCAATAAGATGATGCTCTATACCGTCGGCCCCGGTGCGATCGGGTATTTCCTGCCCCGCTATTGGGTGACCCGACGCGTCGAGGAACGCAAAGAAGAAATCACCCGTGGTTTCCCCGATGCGCTGGATATGATGCTGGTTTGCGTCGAGGCAGGACAATCGCTGGACCAATGCATCGTCCGTGTCGCTGCCGAATTGCGCGCCTCTTATCCTGCTTTGGCTGAAGAATTCGAAATCGTCGCCCAAGAGATGAAGGCCGGCAAGGACAAGGTCAGCGTATTGAACGCCATGGGCGAACGCTGCGGCGTGCAAGACGTATCGTCGTTTGTCACGGTGCTGGTGCAATCGGCGGCCTTCGGGACATCCATCGCCGACGCCCTGCGGGTCTATGCCGACGAGATGCGCGACAAACGTGTTATGCGCGCCGAAGAGGCCGCAAACAAGTTGCCAACCAAGATGACACTTGCCACAATGATGCTGACCGTTCCACCGCTGCTTATCATTCTGGTCGCACCCTCGGTGATGAACATTACCAAACTAGGTCAGTAAGGCCCCGCATGTTCCACAGCTTCAAGCGCGCGTACCCCGCTAAGCTCGCGCTTTGTATGACCCTGATCGCCGGATTGGCCGCTTGCTCTGCAGGCGGTCTTTCCGCGTTGGGGGGCAAACGCACCACATCTGACAGCCCCTTTGCCCCCGGCGTAAACACCCGCAAAGACGCCGAAGACGGGGTAGAGGTCGCCCACCGTTTGATGCACGCCGGGGAATACGAACTCGCCATCCGCGCCTTTAACCGTGCCGCGTTGGCTTCTGAACTCAACGCCGAAATCCTGTCGGGTCTGGGCAGCGCCAATCTGGGACTGGGGCGTTTGGGCCAGGCCGAAAGCCTGCTGCGCGATGCCGTCAAAAAGGATGAAACCCACCCCGAGGTCTGGAATAATCTTGGCGTTGTGCTGATGGAAAGCGGCAAACTCGCCGAAGCCCAACTGACCTTCCGCAAGGCCTATGCGCTCGACAATGGCGAAAGTGACGCAATCCGTGACAATTTACGCTTAGCACTCGCAAAATCGGAAAATTCTGTTACGATCCCAGATCAAGAAGACAGTTATAAATTGGTGCGGCGCGGCTCGGGGGACTATCTGGTTCGGCCAGCATCATGACGAGGCAGAGCAGTAAAAGGACGCAAAAATGCGCCACCCTATCCTATCGGCCGTCTGCATCGCAGGCGTCGTCGCACTAGCAGGCTGCGGCAAAAAATCCGGCGAGGACACCGTGACTCGCGCGTTCCAAGACGTAAATGTCGTGGATGAAAGCAACCTGAATGATGTGATGTTGACTGTCGCGGACCCGAACGAGGCCGTGAGCTACTTCACCCGCACCGCACAGGAAAAGCCCGATCGCATCGACATCCAGCGCAGCCTTGGCAAGTCGCTGATCCGCGCCAAGCGCAACCAGGAAGCAGCCGTTGTTTGGGGCAAGGTCGCGGGCGCAAAAGATGCCACCGCCGATGACAAGATCGATTACGCCGATGCGCTGATCCGTGCAGGCGATTGGGCTAAGGCCGAAAAGACACTGGATTCTGTCCCGCCAACCCATGAAACCTATAATCGCTACCGGCTCGAGGCGATCGTCGCCGACAGCAAGCAGGAATGGGACAAGGCCGACAGCTTTTATGAAATCGCCATCGGACTGACCACCAAACCCGGTTCGGTCATGAACAACTGGGGCTATTCCAAGCTCACTCGCGGCGATTATCAGGCGGCAGAACGTCTGTTTGGCGAAGCCGTCAAACAGGATCCGACCCTTTTTACAGCCAAGAACAACCTGATCCTCGCCCGTGGCGCGCAGCGCGAGTACAGCCTGCCGCCAATTGAGATGGACCAGACCGAACGTGCGCAGTTGCTGCATACGCTTGCATTGTCCGCGATCAAAAAGGGCGATGTTGAAACGGGCAAAGGCTTGCTGCGCGACGCCATCAGCACCCACCCGCAACACTTCGAAGCCGCTGTCCGGTCCCTGCGCGCACTCGAAAACGCAGCCTAGCCCCGGTGGAGATCACCAGCTATGCCGCGCTTTGGTTTTTACCCTTCGCGCTGCCGCTTTGCGCCTATACGATCTATACCGATCTCGCCTTTATGCGGATTACCAACGTCACGGTGATCGCGCTGGCCGGCGTGTTTGTCATCATCGGCCCCATCGTCCTACCGTTTGACAGCTATCTTTGGCACCTGCTGGCGATGGTTGCGGCCCTCGTTGTGGGCATCTTTATGAACGCAGGTGGGCTGATGGGTGCAGGCGATGCGAAATTCATTGCTGCGGCCACCCCGTTCTTCGCGCTCGGGGATCTGCAGTTTCTGATGGCGCTTTTCATGACCACGCTGATCGCGGCCTATATCATTCATCGCGCTGCCAAATATTCACCCCTACGCAAGCTCGCGCCGCAGTGGGTCAGCTGGCACGAAGCCAAGAAATTCCCCATGGGTCTCGCGCTTGGCACCGTGCTTGGCGCATATTTAATGCTCGGTGCCTACTTCGGGGCCTGAATTTGCCATATTCGGCCGCTAAGACGTGGGGCAGCCCTGTACCTCCATGAAAGTAGCCCTTCGTGAATATGCAAAAGAGCGCCGTCATGGCCCCTCCTCCGCCACGCACCATCCAAGAGATGAAGCTGCCCGTGGTGATGATGCGCGACATCATGATCAAGACGATGTTTCGCAAGAACGTCACTATGGTCAGCGAGATGGCCAAGGCCATATGCCTGCCTTTGCAGGTCACGCAGGAATTGGTGGACCTGTCGCGCGAACAACGTCTTCTCGAAGCGACGGGCACGCTCAACGCGAATAGCGGCAATGAAATGGGCTATCAGCTGACCGATCTGGGGAAGAACCGCGCGCTGGATGCATTGGCGCAATCAGAATATTTCGGTCCGATGCCAGTGCCGCTTGAGGTGTACCGCGAACAGGTCAAACGCCAGTCGGTACGCAACATGCAGATCACCCGCGCCCGCCTCGAAGCCGCGATGGGCCATCTGGTGCTTCCTCCGGAATTGATTGGCAATCTGGGCCCGGCTGTTACGGCCGGAAGATCCATCCTGATGTACGGCCCTCCCGGCAACGGCAAGTCCAGTATTTCAAACGGTATCCGCGATGCGCTTGGCGACAAGATCTACGTCCCGCGGGCGATCGAATATGCCGGACAGGTGATCACCGTCTACGACCCTATCGTCCACTCCGCTGCGATCGAGGAAGAACAAGACCCGACATCGTTGCGCCGCGTGACCCGCTTTGACACCCGCTATGTCAAATGCGAACGCCCCACCGTGATCACTGGCGGCGAGCTGACGCTTGATATGCTCGATCTGGTCTATAATCCCACCGCACGCACCTATCAGGCTCCGCTGCAGCTGAAATCCACGGGCGGCATCTTTATCGTCGACGACCTTGGCCGCCAGTCCGAACCACCGCAGGCACTGGTCAACCGCTGGATCGTGCCGCTGGAAGAAAACAAAGACATCCTGGCCCTCCAATCCGGCGAGAAATTCGAAGTGCCCTTTGATACGCTGGTTGTGTTTTCGACCAACTTTCACCCCAATGAGATCTTTGACCAAGCCGCCCTGCGCCGGATCTTTTTCAAGATCAAGATCGATGGCCCCAATCAGGAGATCTTTCTCAAGATCTTTGCCATGGTCGCCAAAAAGCGGAACATCAAGCTCGACGAGGCGTCACTGATCCACCTGCTAAAAACCAAATACCCCACCATCGACAACACCTTCGCCAACTATCAACCGATTTTCCTGATCGACCAGATGATCGCGATTTGCGACTTTGAAGGCATCCCCCACCAGATGCGCCCCGATCTGGTTGACCGCGCATGGGCCAATATGTTCGTCGCGGATGAAACCATCGTAAGGTAACACGGCGCGAAAAACCGGCGCGGGAATCTGCTTCATTTTGCCCGATAAACTCCGGGGGTGCGGGGGCTGGCCCCCGCGGGCAAACACCCTATCTTGCACCCCATGCAAACCCTGCCCCCCAAATTCACTGACTGGTTCGCCAACAAAGGCTGGGCTATTCACCCGCACCAGCAGGATATGCTGGATCGCGCCGACGCCCCCGCGTTGCTGCTGATCGCCCCCACGGGCGGCGGCAAGACGCTGTCAGGCTTTCTGCCCACGTTGGTTGATTTAGCAGAGGGCGAGCATGACGGGATGCACACACTTTATATCTCACCGCTCAAGGCACTGGCGGCGGATATCAAACGCAATCTCACCACCCCCGTGACCGAGATGGGGCTTCCCATCCGGATCGAGGACCGCACCGGCGACACCTCGCAGACCCGCAAGCGCCGGCAACGCGCAGATCCGCCTCACATCTTGCTGACCACCCCCGAAAGCCTCGCGCTGCTGACCTCCTACGAGGACGCGCCCCGCATGTTCAAAGGGCTCAAACGCGTGGTGATCGACGAGATCCACGCGCTCGCCGACAGCAAACGCGGCGACCAGCTGATGCTGGCGCTGGCACGGCTGCAATGCTTATGTCCGGGTCTGAAACGGGTGGGCCTGTCGGCCACGGTCGAAGACCCTGCGGCCATCGCCCACTTTATGGCACGCCACCCCGATCCCTGCCCGATCCTGATGGCCGACCCCGGACCGCCGCCGGATATCCAAATGCTGCATACAGACGCGGCCCCGCCGTGGTCCGGCAACGGCGCCGCCTATGCGATCCCTGCGGTGCTCGAACAGGTACGCCAGCATAAAACCACCCTGATCTTCCACAACACCCGCGCCCAAGCCGAGATTTTCTTTCACAACCTCTGGCTTGCCAACGAAGACAGCCTGCCCATCGGTATCCACCACGGCTCTCTTGACCGTCAGCAACGCGAACGGGTCGAAGCCGCGATGGTGCGCGGCGACCTGCGGGCCATTGTCTGCACCGGCAGCCTCGATCTTGGGATCGACTGGGGCGACGTCGATCTTGTGATCCAGATCGGTGCCCCGAAAAATGTGAAACGTCTCGTGCAACGCATCGGGCGCGCTAACCACCGCTACAACGCCCCGTCCAAGGCGCTGCTGGTGCCCGCGAACCGGTTCGAAGTCGTTGAATGCGTGGCCGCGCTCGACGCCGTATTGGCCGGAGAGCTTGACGGCGACCCGCGCGGACCCGGCCCACGAGACGTCTTGTGCCAGCATATCCTGATCACCGCCTGCGCCGGTCCCTTCGACGCCGATGCGCTATATGCCGAGGTGACCTCGGCCGGTGCCTACGCGGGCCTTACCCGCGCCGCGTTCGACGCCTGCCTCGATTTCTGCGCCACGGGTGGCTACGCGCTGCGGGCCTATGACAGGTGGCAACGGCTGCTATATACGGACGGTAAATGGCACCTGCGCGACCCCCGCAGCAGCCAGCGCATCCGCATGAACATCGGCACCATCCAAGATACCGATACGCTCAAGGTACGGATGAAACGCAATCGCGGCGGCAAACCACTGGGCGAGATCGAAGAGGGCTTTGCAGCCACGCTGAGCGCAGGCGACACATTTCTGATTGGCGGGCAGATTGTCAAATACGAAGGCCTGCGAGAAATGACCGTCGAGGTCAGCCGCTCTGCCGCCAAGAAGCCACGCGTTGCCACCTTCATGGGCACGAAATTCGCCACCTCCACCCAGCTTTCGGCCCGCGTGCAACGCATGTTCACCCAAGACAGCTGGCCCGACCTGCCGCGTCACACTGCCGAATGGCTTGCGCTACAGCGCGACGTCAGCCAGCTACCGCAACCGGGGCGCTTGCTGATCGAAAGCTTCCCCCACGATGGCCGCGCCCAAACGGTGATCTACGGCTTTGCCGGTCGCAACGCACAACAGACCCTCGGCTTGCTGCTGACCAAACGGATGGAAGAACTTGGCCTCAACCCCTTGGGTTTTGTCGCCACTGACTATGCCACGCTGATCTGGGGCCTTGATCCCGTCGATGATCCGACCCCGCTGGTTGATGCCGCGGCGCTTCACGACGGGCTTGACCTTTGGCTGGCAGGCAACGCCGTGATGAAACGCACCTTTCGCGCTGCCGCCACGATCGCTGGGTTGATTGAACGAAACACCCCACAGGCCCGCAAATCAGGCCGTCAGGCGACCTTCAGCTCGGATATTCTCTACGATACACTGCTGAAATACGAACCGGATCACCTGCTGCTCGACATCACCCGCGAAGAGGCGCTACGCGGACTGGTGGACTTTGGCCGCATCGAAGAGATGCTGCACCGGATCAAGGGCCGTATCGATCACCGCACCCTTGACCGTGTCAGCCCGCTGTCAGCGCCACTGTTTCTGGAAATGGGACGTGTGCCGGTCAAGGGGCAAGCTGAAGAGCGACTGCTGGCCGAGGAATCCGCCCAGCTGATGGAGGCCTCCGGGCTGGCGCAGATCACCCCTGCGCCTGACAATATCCCCCTCAAGCGACGCTAAACCCGGCAACCGTCCGGCATATGAGTATTTTTAAAAGGGTGAATTAACCTTGGATAAAGGTATCTCTGCCAAACATACCTCGCGGTACAGGCTGGAGAGCCGATGACCGTAAAGGGTGAAGATGCCCCCGACCCGCTGCCTCTGGGCGTGTCGAGGGTGTCTTCCGCTTCACCCTTTTACAAATACTCCTGCGCCCCTGCGTCGCAGCAAAACTTCGGCCCGCGCCCCTTGCGCCTGCAGGTAAACTTGGTGATGAACGCAACATGAACATCGGGTATTCTTTTGACATTTGCGGCGCGCGGCTCACCGCGCTTGGGTCTGGCGCACTCTGGTGGGCCGATCATGGATTGCTCTGTGTCTCTGATTTGCATCTGGGCAAGGCAGAACGGGTCGCGCGGCGCGGCGGATCTGCGCTGCCGCCATACGAGACAACCGATACGCTGATCCGCCTTGCAGCAGAGCTTGATCGTTTACCGGTGCGCGTCGTGATGTGTTTGGGCGACAGTTTCGACGATCTGCAGGCGGCCCATGCGTTGCCCGAAGCAGCGCGGCTGACGTTGACCCAGCTTCAAGCAGGGCGGCAGTGGTTGTGGATCGAGGGCAACCATGATCCCGGACCTGTCGCATTGGGCGGGGAACATATGGCCGAGGTCACCATCGGCCCCCTGCGGTTTCGCCATATTGCGCAGCCGGATACGCAGGCCGAAGTTTCGGGACATTACCACCCCAAGGCACGGTTGCGCCTGCGTGGGCGGGCGGTGACGCGACCGGCCTTCCTGTATGACCACCAGCGGCTGATCATGCCCGCCTTTGGCACCTATACTGGAGGGCTGTTTAGTGACGCGCCGGTGCTACAAGCATTGATGGGGCCGCAGGCCTGCGCCATACTGACCGGACCGCAGCCCACCGCGATCCCAATGCCGCGCTAGTCGCAGCCACGGGGCCGGATATCGACGTTGAAAGAGGCCCCCATGACACCGCAAGAAATCGCCCGCATCCGCGACAGCTTTGCCGCACAGACCATGATGCAGACCCTCGGCGCTGAGCTCAGCGATGTGTCGAAGGGGCTGATCCGGATCGAAGCCCCGATCCTGCCCGGCACGCGGCAGCAGCAAGGGTTCGGGCATGCGGGGCTGACGTTCTCTATCGGGGACAGCGCTGCGGGCTATGCCGCGTTGACAACGCTGCCCTTGGATACCGAGGTCGTCACCGCCGAAATCAAGATCAACCTGCTGGCCCCCGCCCGCGGAGATCGGCTGATCGCGATTGGCAAGGTGGTCAAACCGGGCAAGCGGCTGTGCGTGGTCACGGCGGAAGTCTTTGCGCAAACCGGCGACCAGCAGGTGCTGATCGCCTTGTTGCAGGGCACGATGGTGCCGGTGCCAGCAACGGTGGACTAGGCGGTCAACCCTTCGGGTTCAGGCAGATCATGGGCGCGGCAGCAGGCGGTGACCGTATTGGCCAGCAGGCAAGCGATGGTCATCGGACCTACGCCTCCCGGCACCGGGGTGATCGCACCGGCCACCGCGACGCAGCTGTCAAAGTCGACATCACCCACCAGACGGGTCTTGCCTTCGCCCCGCTCTGGCGCGTCCAGGCGGTTGATGCCTACGTCGATGACGGTCGCGCCCGGTTTGATCCAGTCGCCGGGCACCATCTCGGGTCGGCCCACGGCCGCAATCACGATGTCAGCGCGGCGCACGACGGCGGCGAGGTCCTTGGTCCGTGAATGGGCAATGGTGACGGTGCAGCTGTCGTTCAGCAGAAGCTGTGCCATCGGCTTACCGACGATATTGCTGCGTCCGATCACGACCGCATCCATCCCCGACAGGGTGCCGTGGTGGTCGCGCAGCATCATCAGACAGCCAAGCGGCGTGCAGGGCACCATGGATTTCTGCCCCGTGCCCAACAGACCGACGTTCGAGATATGAAACCCGTCGACATCCTTGGCCGGATCAATCGCGCTGATCACGAGGTCTTCGTTCAGGTGATCGGGCAAGGGGAGCTGTACGAGAATGCCGTGGATCGTATCATCGTTGTTCAGGGCGTCGATCAGGGACAGCAGTTCCGCCTCTGATGTTGTGTCCTCAAGCCGGTGTTCGACCGACTTCATGCCCACTTCCTTGGTCATCTTGCCCTTGGATTTGACATAGACCTCTGAGGCGGGATCGGCACCGACCAACACCACAGCCAGCCCCGGCGTGATCCCGTGATCGTCTTTTAGCCGCGTCACATGCTGGGCGACTTGCCCCCGCACCTGTCCTGCAAATGCTTTGCCATCAATGATCGTCGCTGTCATAGGGACCGTCCTTTGTCTGTAGGGGCGCTGGTATCACCTGCCACAGCAGATGACGGCGCGAAGGGGCGACCCTCCGCGCCCTGTTCATACGCGCTTAGAACAGACCTTCAACATCGCCGATGTCATTAAGGCGAATATTTTCAGCAGAAGGCACCCGTGGCAGGCCCGGCATGGTCATGATCTCGCCGCAGATCGCCACGACAAAGCCGGCACCCGCGGACAGACGGACTTCGCGCACGGGGATGGTAAAGCCGGTTGGCGCACCGCGGGCTTCGGGGTCGGTGGTGAAACTGTATTGCGTCTTGGCCATACAGACCGGCAGATCGCCATAGCCCTGCTCTTCCCAGTCCTTCAGCTGATTGAGGATTTTCTGGTCCATGACCGCCGCGTCGGCACGGTAGATCTTTGTGGCGATCGTGTTGATCTTTTCGGCCAGCGGCATCGCGTCGGGATACAGCGTGGTGAAATTCGATTGCCCCTTCTCGATCGTCTCGACGACCTTTTGCGCCAGATCAGCGGACCCTGCGCTGCCCAATTCCCAATGGCGTGACAGCACGGCCTCGGAGCCTTGCGAAGCGACGTAGTCCTTGACCGCTTGCACCTCCGCCTCAGTATCCGTGACGAAATGGTTGATCGCGACAACGACGGGCACGCCAAAGGATTTCAGGTTCTCGATATGGCGGCCAAGGTTAGGGCAGCCGGCCTGCACCGCGTCGACGTTTTCAGCGCCCAGATCGGCCTTGGCCACGCCGCCGTTCATCTTCATCGCGCGCACGGTGGCCACGACCACGACACAGGACGGTGCAAGCCCCGCCTTGCGGCATTTGATGTTCAGGAATTTTTCAGCCCCCAGATCGGCCCCAAATCCGGCTTCGGTCACCACGTAATCTGCCAGTTTCAGCGCGGTGGTCGTCGCAATGACAGAGTTGCAGCCGTGGGCGATATTCGCAAAGGGACCGCCGTGCACAAAGGCTGGGTTGTTTTCCAGCGTCTGCACAAGGTTCGGCTGCATCGCGTCTTTCAGCAGCACGGTCATCGCGCCGTCCGCCTTGAGATCGCTCGCATAGATGGGTTTACGCTCGCGGGTGTAGGCTACGATCATATCGCCAAGACGCTTTTGCAGATCGCTCAGGTCTTTGGCCAGACAAAGGATCGCCATGACCTCGGATGCGACAGTAATGTCGAAGCCCGTTTCGCGTGGGAACCCGTTAGAGACACCGCCCAGCGATGCCGTGATCTGACGCAGGGCGCGGTCATTCATGTCGACGACGCGCCGCCAGACGACACGACGCAGATCGATCTCAAGCGCGTTGCCCCAGTAGATGTGGTTGTCGATCATCGCGCTCAGCAGATTGTGCGCCGAAGTGATCGCGTGGAAGTCGCCCGTAAAGTGCAGGTTCATGTCCTCCATCGGCACGACCTGGGCGTAACCGCCGCCCGCCGCCCCGCCCTTGATGCCGAAACACGGCCCCAGGCTCGGCTCGCGCAGGCAGATCGCGGCCTGCTTGCCAATCCGGTTGAGCCCGTCGCCAAGGCCGACGGTGGTCGTCGTCTTGCCTTCGCCGGCCGGGGTCGGCGAAATCGCCGTGACAAGGAT
>LAZR01000136.1_pt1 | contig 94301 bp, 84 predicted proteins | sample 329461 | NCBI WGS metagenome assembly LAZR01 (sample SAMN03002196, study PRJNA259156) | marine sediment metagenome | biome: sea floor; feature: Hydrothermal impacted sediments; material: marine sediment; isolation source: Loki non-amplified sample from Loki's castle hydrothermal vent sediment ... | reverse complement strand
GAAAAAAGTATAAAACAACGAATTACCGCCCAAGAATGGTGACAATAAACTTTCTAAAAACTGTCCGCCAATAATTAAATAAGCCAGAAGTGCTCCAAATAATCCCAAGATTGTTGAGATATAGGCTACGAGTTGACCCCATTTTCCAAGGTAAATCTTAGCAAAGCCAGGTAATCTCTTAAAATCTGGTGTTCTTAGAGATAATTCGCCAAAAAATAAATGCAAAATAATAACCAAAGCCCCCAAAACTAAAAAATAGCCCAACATTACAAAAATCCCAACTTTTGAAGTAATATAAGGCAAAGAAAAAAGACCGACTCCGATAATGGTGCCAGAAAGAATAGATATAGCGTAAATTACTTTTTTCATTTATTTTCTTTAATCAAATTTTTTCTTTCTTATAAAATAGTATTTAGCGCCCTCAATTAACAGCAGATTCAATAACCCCAAGCTTAAAAGAAGTACCCAGTCGAAAGGATTCAATAAAGGTTCTGTACCTAAAAGTTTCTGAAGGGGCTCAAGATAAAGAGCGGCCAGTAAAGCTATTACTCCAATAAACCAACTAAAAATCAAAAATTTATTAGAGAATATATTGATAGACCAAATATTCTTTCTCAAACTTTTACAAGAAAAAACATAAAAAAGTGAACCTATGGTTAATCCAACAAAAATCATTGACTGAATATGAGTGATTCTGTATCCCGAATATTTAATTAACCAGAAAAACAATCCCAAAAGAATAATATCGGTTATAATGCCGATAATGAAAATTAAAACTTTCATTTCCTTGGTCATTAATGGAATACGATGTCCATAGGGTTTTCTTTCCATTAAGTCTTTGTCTTTTGGCTCAAAAGCTAAAGCTACGCTTGGCAAGCCATCTTCAATCAAGTTCACCCATAAAATCTGGACGGCTGTAACCGGCAGAATGAAAGAATTGCCAGTAATCCTGCTTATCATTATAGCTGTTCCGATTAAAATCACTTCAGTAAAACTATCAGAAAGTACATAAGTAATAACCTTTCTGATATTATCGATAATTGCTCTTCCCTCTTCAATTGCAGCGACAATGATATCAAAAGAATCTGACAGAAGGATTAAGTCAGAGGTTTCTTTGGCAACATCGGTCCCTGAGCCTAAAGCTATGCCGATATCAGCCTTTTTTAGGGCTGGGGCATCATTTATACCATCGCCGGTCATTGCCACCACCTCTCCCTTATCCTGCCAGGCCTTAATAATTCTTATCTTATGTTTAGGTTCAACTCTGGCGTAAATCTGAATTTCTTTTAATCTCTTTGCAAACTCTTCGTCGGATAGTTTATCTAAATCTTCTCCTTCAAAAATATTTTTCTCTGAGATTTTAAATCCTATCTCAGTAGCTACGGCTTTTGCGGTTAACCTGTGGTCCCCGGTAACCAAAATAATCCTTATTCCTGCCTGACGACAAATTTTAATTGCCCTTTTCGCTTCTTTTCTTAAGGGATCTCTTAAGGCAATAAAGCCTACAAAAATTAAATCTTGGGAAAATTCTTCAAATGATTCTAAGCTTGGCGCTTTTTCCTTAGAGACGGCTATTTTCCTATAAGCTGTAGCTAAAATCCTTTGTCCCTGAACAGCTAATGTCTCATATTTTTTGTTTAATTCTCTGATTTTTTCTTCTGATAATAATTTTTGCTTTCCATCTATCTCTATATATCTTGATTTCTCTAGAATTTTCTCCGGGGCTCCTAAAATATAAAGGATATTTTCTCTCTCTGAAAAACGGTGGAGAGAAGCAGAGTGTCTCAGGCTTGAACTAAAAGGAAGATCTATAATTTTTGGCTGCTCTTTTTCTAACTCTTTTTTATCCAGACCAGCCTGGATGCCGGCTACTAATAAAGCCTTATCGGTTGGCCTGCCCCGAATAATCCATTCTTCCAGGGGTTTATCAGGATTTTCAATGAAAGCTTCGCCGCATAAAGTAGCAATTTTTAGAGCTAAAATATGAGACTCAACCCCATCTCTATCAACTCGTTCTGAATATTTTTGTCCGTCGCTTAAAAGTTCTTTAGTGCCGGTATAAATTCCAGCCACCTGCATGTTTCCTTCGGTCAAAGTTCCGGTTTTATCTGTGCAAATTACAGAAGTTGAACCTAGGGTTTCAGCTGCTAAAAGTTTTCTGACCAATCCTCTTCTTTTCAAAATTCTTTGCATTCCCAGAGAAAGAACAACAGTAATGGCAATCGGCAAGCCCTCTGGAATGGCAGCTACTGCTACAGCTACCGCCACCGTAAACATTTCTATGAATTTTCCACCCGTCAATATTCCTTCAAGAAAAATAAAGATGGACATTATTATAACTATGAGACCGATAATTTTTGTGAAATGGAGTAATCTTTTTTGATAAGGAGTTTTTTCCTCTTTTGTCTCTTTAACCATTTGGGCAATTTTCCCAACCTCAGTCTGGATTCCAATACCACTCACTACTACCCTTCCTTTTCCTTCTTCAATAATTGTTCCCATATAAACCATATTATCTCTGTCGGCTAAGGGTGTCTTTTTTGGAAAAATATCTATTTTTTTTTCAGCTGATATCCATTCTCCGGTCAGGGTGGCTTCGTTGACCTTCAAATTATAAGCTTCGATTAGCCTTCCGTCAGCCGGAATCTTGTCTCCCGGATCTAAAATAAAAACATCTCCCAGAACGAGATCTGATGAATTTATAACTTTTTCATTTCCCCCTCTGAGTACTTTAGCTTCCGGCATAATTGTTTTCTTAAGTTCCCTTAAAGCTTGATTAGCTTTATTCTCTTGAAAAAAACCAACAATTGTGTTCAGAATTACAGCGCCGAAAATAACAATAGAATCTGTATATTCTTTTAAAAATAGGGTTATTACTCCGGCAATAACTAAAATATAAATTAAGGGGCTTCTAAATTGCTCCAAAAATATCTTAACACCTGATAAAGGTTTTTCTGTGGGGAGTAAATTTTTTCCAACTTTCTTTTGACGATCTTTTGCTTCTTCTTCGCTTAAGCCTTTTTTCAAATCGGTCTTTAGAATTATCCCCGTTTCTCTGATTGAGAGATTGTGCCAAAATGTTTCTTTAATCATTATCTTATTGTAAATAAAAAATTGACTTTTTGAAAGCCAATCGGTATCGGCTGTGTCGATGTCCGCAAATTTGAACTTAAAATGCGGAGATCTTTTTTAAAAATTCCATAAATCTATGAATTAACGAATTAGTAATTAAATTTGTAATTTTGTAGATTTATCTTAAATCAATATTAAATAAAATGCAATATAGAGTTACTGTACTTTATCTCCTGTTAATTTTTCATAGAGATTTGAAGCAAAGGATATTATTGGAGCAAAACCAGGCAAAAAGCTTGCCGCGCCAATATAATACATATTTTTGAAGGGACTTTTATGTCTAAGACGGTTTATATTAACATTAGCCGGATCTAAACTAGTGCCATAACTGCTTCCTTGAGGCGCAAAAACAAAATGTTCGCTTGTTGTCGGAGTACCGACTATTCTTAAAACAATGTGGGATTTTAATCCAGGGACAAATTTTTCTTCTATTGTATCTATAAGTTTATCGGCATATTTTTCCTTCACTTTAATATATTCTGCTCTGCTCTTAGACCTTAAATCAGCAAAATATTGATAATTGCAAGGAGCTATGGCAACTAATTGATGACATCCCGGGGGACATAAAGCATCTGAACGTAAAGATGGCGCATTGCAAAAGAGCTGCAGTTCTTTGGGAATGCCCTGGGCAAAGTGCTGCTCATAAAGACTGTTTATATCTGGATCTGAATAATAAAATATATTTTCTTTGCCCATATATTTACTTAAGTCTATATCCTTCAAGCCTAAAAAGACGCTTAACACGCCTGATGAATAATCATAATCTAATTTTTTTTGAAATTTTTCAGGAAAATATTCTTTACCAATTAAATCCATGCTGAGCTTTGGATCTCCATTGAAAATAAAATTATCTGCCGAAAACATCTCTCCATTTTTAGTCTCTGCTGAAATAACTCTTGTATTATCATCGTTTAAATTTAATTTTACAATTTCTGTAGAAAGATGTGTACTGCATTTTTTACTATCTTTGATTTTATTAAACAAGCCATTTACCGCCTTTTCAAAATGCTCTGTTGGATAGTATGCTCCGGAGTCATAAGAGGCAATGCCCCACGCGTGAACAACTAAAGATAATTTATTAGGCGGCAAAAGAAAAACTGGACTTTGACCCGATAATATTAATTGAAGCTTAGGAGGAAATTGAAAATGGTCAAAAAGATTTTGGAGCGTCCATTTAAGGTACTTATAAATATAAGCGAAGCATAATAGTTTTTCGACGTTGTTTTTGTGTTGATTAAACTTCTCTATTATAGAGAAGTATTTTTTTATTTGTTTGCCGTGATTGGGGAACATTACTGATAATCGCGAACATTCACGTTCAAATCCACTGCCAATCTTGTAATCGATTCCTTTTGAAACTACTCTATCAAATCCTTTTGGGTCAAGTTTCTCAAATGTAACTTCCTTTTCTAATCCTAATTTTTTTAGCATATTATAGACTGCCTCGCCTTTTCCGCAATTCCAAACATAATGCCATCCGGGACAGAATGAAAAACCTTCTCGTTTAAAAGTATGGCCATAACCTCCCGGAAGATAATGCTGTTCGAAAATAATCACTTTTTTTCCTGCTTCCGCAAGCAAAGCGCCTGTTGTTAATCCTCCTATTCCCATGCCAATAATAGCGTAGTCGTATTTTTCCATATACTTTATTCTATCAAAACATTTACCCCGTATAAAGCCCCGAAATAGAACGAAGTTCAGTTCGGGACTAGTCCGGCACCGTGCTATGCTCTGGTGCTGGGCTATGCCTCTGCTTCTGTACGGGGCCGCCTTTTTAGAGATTTTCTTGCGGCCCCAACGGGATTTGAACCCGTGTTACCAGATTGAGAACCTGGCGTCCTAAGCCTCTAGACGATAGGGCCATAAAAAAAGAGGATTGATCCCCTATTCTTTCCTCTTTTTAAATAGTCGCTGAGCAAAATCTTCCAATTGACCGGTCTGGTCTTTCTGTAAAACTATACGATTAATGGCCTGCATTTGTCTCTCGCTGAATCCCAGGCGGTGTCCTTTCTTTCTGTGTTTCTGAATAACTATCATTACTGTGTTTTTTTCTATAATTGATGCCTGTCGAAATTTAGCTGCCAAAATAGCTTGTGTTATTATCCAGCTGCTTATCTCGTCTAAAACTTGGTTATTGCTGAGAATATCTTCAATGACTTGTTCCATCTTCTGAATTGTTCTCTGTGGAAAGTTGTTATCTAAAGATGGAACGGAAAATAGTCTCAGACCTCTTTTCATTGTTTTCGTTCTCTTCTTGGGTTTGGTCGATTTAACTCTAGCCACTTTTTTTACCTCCTTTCTTGTCGAGATCGACAATTTGAAATTGAATGTTCTATCTTGAAATTAACACGATTATAACAAAAAGCCAAGGACATGGTCCTGGCTTTGGGGGATAAAATCTTTATCTAGGATCTACTTCTTTTTGCCAACTAGACTAATCTGAGCATGCTTGAGGTCAACCTTAGACCTCATAAACTCGGTTCCGTTTCTTCCTTCAAATAGAAAGGATCCCTCTTTGGATTTGCTAATAAAAATGCCCAAATATCTTTTACCTCTAAATAAAAACATCACTGGTGCTCTTTTTTCTATCGCTTCTAGGGCCTCTTCTTCTGTCATCCCCTCTTCTTGTGTTGTCACCTTTATACCTCCTTCAGATGACCAACTATCACGAAAGAGCCATTCCTTTTAATCAGGCAAACCTGAAATTAAAAGGCCGATTCTGATGATCGGTTGAGCTTTCAAAATATTTTAATTGACAACTCAACCAATCTTCTGATGAATAGCTCGAAATAGCCTCCCTGACCGGAATCACCCAAAGTCAGGGAGGCCTGTGGTGGTAGTTACTGCTAGGCGATAAGTCGCCCGATAGCTTCTATCAATTCAGCAAGGCTGGAAATGACAGAAGCTAAGGCGAGGAGCAGCAGGGTGAGAACAAGACTGATACACCCCGCAAAGACACCGATCCTGAACCAGAAGCGGACAGGAGAATTCTGGATCGACGTCCTAACCCTATTTTCATGGCAAGCACACCTTTGTGAATCATGGGCGAAACCATGATACACCAACCAATGCGCAATGTTAGAAACATACACAAATCGGCTGTTAAGGAAGTCTGCCAGAATCCAGGTAACGCCTAGCGCTACCAAGCTCCAGAATAGGGCTTCCATAGTTTCACCTCCTTTCTTAATCTTTCAGCAACCACCCCCCATATTCTTTTTAGAATATCAACTCTGTTTTGTCAAGCCCCAACCAAAAATAAGGATATTCGAATACACTATTTTATTTTATTCGTAATCTGGAGGAATTTGCCAATAATCAATGATATATTTTGCCAAATCGTGAAAAATTGGCACAGCTGAATATTCAGCGGTCTTAGTTTTTGGGTTGTTAAGTTTAACTAAAATTTGGAAACGAGGATTATAGGCTGGAGCGAATCCAACAAAGCTCTGAATGGTTTTGTCTGAATAGCCTGATTTATTCATTCCCAAAGCAGACCAAGCAATTTGGGCAGTACCGGTCTTTCCGGCAATATAATAACCGGGGATTTTCGCGCTCTTGGCATAACCTTGTTCCACCACATTGACTAGCATTTTTATTAATTGTGAGGCGGTTTGAGAGGAAATAATTTGAGAGCCTGCTATGACAGGCTGTGTCTCTTTTTCTTCCCCATTGGTTAAAACCTTTTTCACCATATAGGGTTTCACCAACCTTCCTTTGTTGGTGATAGCTGAAAAGGCTCTAAAAAGTTGGATGGGTGTCATCTCGATTCCTTGACCAAAAGAAGCTGTAGCGAAATTGATTTCATACCCTTTTTTAAACTCCTTATTTTCTGAAAAAACTTCTCCTTCTAGATCAATTCCGGTTGGTTTGAAAATGGCAAATTTTTCAAGATATTTCAAGAAAAGCTCATGACCAACCTGACTTTCAGCAAAAACTGCTCCGGTATTTATCGATCTTTCTAAGACTTCGGTCATTGTTCTTTGACCCCAAACTCTATTGTCGTAATTGTAAATTGTATAACCTCCGACCTTAACAAATCCCTTATCTTCATAAGTTGTCTGTGGGGTCAGTTTTTTTTCGTTCAAACCGGCGGCCATGACTATAGGCTTAAAAACAGAGCCTGGTTCAAAGATTTTTTGAATAGCTGAGTTCTGAAAAATTTCCCAATTTTCAACTTTTGAATACTGATTAGGATTAAAATTAGGAAAGTTAGCTATTGCCAGTATTTCACCGGAGATAGTATCTCCAACTATAATTGTCCCTTCCTCGATATCGAAATTTTCTTTAGCTTCCCATAATAACTTTTCTGCCATAAATTGGATATTATAATCCAAAGTTAAAACAAGATCGGAGCCTCCTTCGGCCGGCAGAAATTTTTCAGCAAAGGCTAAAAAAAATCCTTGAGCACTTCTTTCTCCTTCTTGAAAACCTTCCCTGCCTTCTAAAATATCATTATAATAACCCTCTATTCCGTATTCTCCACCTCCATCTGCTTGTAAAAAACCTATTGTTTGGGAAGCTAAAAACTTTTGAGGATAAAACCTGCCTTTTTCTTTCTCCAGATAGACGCCCGTTAAATCTAATTCCTTTAATTCTTTTAATTCTTCTTCTGTTAATTTCTTTTTTATGATTGTATAGAAAGTTTCTCTGCTTAATCTTTCTAAAATAAAGTCTTGATCTAATTCAAGAATTCCGCTTAATTGTTGAGCTATGCCTGTTTTATCCTGGACTTCATTTGGAGCAGCATAAACCAAAGACCATTCTTTATTGATTGCCAAAGGATAAAGATTGTCATTCTTATCTCTTAAAAAAATTTCCCCTCTTGTGCTGGGAATTTTTAAAAAAATTTTTTGCTGCCCCTTGGCTAAGGCCCGCCAATAATCTTGATTTAAAACTTGAAGAAAAAATAAGCGGCTAATGATTACCGCTCCAAAAAAAATAATAAAGATAAAGATTAAATTAATCCGCCATTGCTTCATAAAAAAAATCAAGAAAAGAGAAAAGAAACTTTATTTTGTCACTACTTGAGATCCTACTAATTGAATATATCTTATCTCTTCTATCTTTTCGTAACTTAAATCTTTAATCAATGATTCAATATTTTCTAAGGTATTTGCTTGGGCAAATTTTACCCCTAAAGCTTGAGTCTCTTCGGAGAGAAAGTTAAATTCTGCTTCATAATTTTTGAGAAGATAAGTTTTCTGAATAACTGAATTAATCTGAAAAATATAGAGGACAAAAAAGATGCCAATTAAACCAAAACATAAAAGATAAAAAATTCTAAGGTTGAACTTCCATTTTAAACCAGGGATAAAAGGACGGATGGTTAAAATAAATGAATTAATAGCTAAAATATTATTCATACATTATTTGAATATTTAAACATCCAAGTATTAAGTAGAATCCAAGATGTTTAAATGTTTAGGTATTAATATGTTAATATGTTTATACGATTTTTACTGCTGCTCTTAATTTAGCCGACCTTGATCGAGGATTGACTCGAATTTCTTCAGGGCTTGGCCTGACCGGCTTTTTTGTTAAAATCTGAAGCTGTCCTTCCTTAGCCTTTTCTAAGACTTATAAGTTGACACTTTTTCTATCAGAAGAAGAGGGGTAATATTGAGAAGTTTCCTAAGGAAACAGCTAGTCGCACTATTTTATTGATTGGTGAATCAAGTTCTAAAGCTGCTTTTAGATTTCCTGTTTGAGAATCAAATACAAATAAAACTCCAGGTTTTTCACCCCGATGACTGCGTCCAGTGACATAGACTATGTCAGAGGCGTCAACCCAGAGGCTTTCACCAAAGGTACCAAAATGTGGAACGAAATCTATATGGAATTGATAAAAAGGATCCTCAGATAAATTAAATTTACGAATTTCATAACTTTCCCTATTTACAGCAGTAATTTTGACCGGAAAGCTTGTTAGCCATAGCCCATATGGTTTCCCTCTGGTTACTCCATATGGAAAAATAAAAATTTCATTTCCTGTATCATAAGAGTAAATTGCCCCTGAAAAAATTTTCTTTGAAAGAGATTCGTCTGTCGTTTCAATTAAAGAAATCATATCAGATGGCAGTTCGTCTAAATACAATCTTTCTTCCTCATTATCCAAAATCCATCTTTTTGTGGAATTAAATTCTGAATCAGATACTTTAATATGCCTTAAAATTTTCCAGTTTTTTGTGTCTATCAGCCAGATGGTTGGTTGAAAAGTACTCTTCCCATGATAAACGCAAAAGCAGTCTGAAGAGTAGTGCACACCACTATCAAAAACATAGAGTATATCTCCCTTTTTCGCTAAAGCTTCTGGACTACTACCTACCCCAATATTCATAATTGCTAAAAAGTAGGAACCGAAGATTAGAAAAAGAATTACTGGTAAAGCTATTAAGAACTTTTTTATCATAATATATTTTAGTATGTCTATATTTTTACTGCTGCTCTTAATTTAGCCGACCTTGATCGAGGATTGACTCGAATTTCTTCAGGGCTTGGCCTGACCGGCTTTTTTGTTAAAATTCTAAGCCTCGATACTATTCGCCTTTGGCGAAAGTACGGGGCAGGCAATCCCGCCTTCGATAAATCTTCGGCGGACAAGTCGGCGGGCAAGCCCTCCTTAGCTTTCTCAAATTTTGTTTCGCAAACTTTGAGAGGATTAGCCATTTTTTTGAAGAAATTTTTTACAATCCTATCTTCCAAAGAATGGAAAGAAATTATAACTAATCTTCCGCCTTTCCTTATGCTTTCCAGAGCCTGAGGAAGGGTTCTTTCTAGATTATTTAATTCGTCATTAACGGCGATCCTTAAGGCCTGAAAAGTTCTAGTGGCAAAATGGATACGGTTCCTCAAATATCTCTTTGGCACAACATATTTTATGGTTTCTGCCAGCTGGAAGGTGGTTTTAATAGGCCTTATGTTTCGTTTTTCAATAATACTTTCGGCAATAATCCGGGCATATCTTTCTTCTCCATAGTCCTTTAAGATTTTCTCTATTGCATCTTTTGACCAAAAATTGAGAATCTTCTCAGCAGTTAACCCCGTTAGAGGTTTGTTCTCTTTGTGCTTCCGCCAAGCCCCGTTGACCTTTAACGGGGTTAAAGGATTCTGAGGATTGTATCTCATGTCCAGGGGTTCATTTCTCAAAAAGCTGAATCCACGACCCGACTCTTCCAAATGCCAGCTGGACATTCCTAAATCAAACAAAATTCCAGAGATTGGCCTAATTTTTTTAATGATCTCTTTTAGGTTGATATAGGAGTCTCGAACTAAAGTTAATCGTTTCCTAATTCCTGTGGCTTTCAACTTTTTATATAATTCCTGGTCTATTTCAATCCCTAATACTTTTCCTCTGGGTCCATTTTTCTCCAATATGGCTAAACTGTGTCCTCCTTGGCCAAACGTACAATCAATAAAATTTTCGTTTGATTTTGGGTCAAGATATTCAAGAATTTCTTTCTGGAGAACAGGGATATGAATCATTAAATTCTAAATTTTAATTATATTTTAGACGCCGAGCTCTTTTAACCTTTCGGCTATATCACCTACTGCCATCTCAGTTTTCTTTTTATATTCCTGCCACTTCTTTTCGTCCCAGATTTCAATTCGATTATAAACTCCGGCAATAACTACTTTTTTTGTTAGTTGACCATATCTTTTTAAATAATCGGGAATTAGAATTCTTCCCAGACTATCTAATTTTGCATCCATAGCTCCTGTCAACATTAATCTGGCAAATCCCCTGGCGTCAGCCTGAGCCAAAGGAAGTTTGCTTAATTTTAGAGCTAAAGTTCGCCACTCTTTATTGGGGTAAAGAAAAAGGCAACTGTCTAATCCCCTGGTAATAATTGCCTGCTTTCCTAAAAGCTGCCGGAATTTTGCCGGTATAGCTAATCTTTTCTTTTCATCAATTGAATATGTATATTCGCCTATGAACATGTTAGATAGTGAGCTCGGGAGCGAGCCGGTTAATACCCCGCCCTCTAAGCTTAATGAAATATTACATAGGAGGCGGGGTTCTCGTTCGCTACGCTCACTCGAAGTTATCCCCCATTACATATAGTTTTCCCACAGTTATCCACAATCCTCCATTCCACTTCCTTTATACCCCACTCCATTACCACAAGTCAACATAAAATAACCCTGCTTAAAATAGCTTTGAGTCTTATAATTTATCCACAGGTTATTAACACCCCGCACCAATTTTACCGTTAATTCTAAATAACACCCGTTTTTAGAAATATAAGCTCTATAAAACTCTCGCGACGATCGGGATCGGATCAAACCAGTCGGTGCTTCGCCCCTCCTTGTAATTGCTTCGCAATTAAGAGGCCTTTCCCGTGGAGAGAGTGTCGCCATAGTTTTTCTCGCAAAATTAAGGCGGGACACACCCAAAAAAATTAGTGCGGTGCAGGCACCCAAATAAAAAACCTTGAGTTTTTAAACTCAAGATGTTTTTCCTAGAAAATTCCTATTCTCTCTAAAACTTCAAGCTTGTATAAATTTTTTCAACCACCTCTAAGTGTCTCTCCCTTTCACCTTCAGCCAACCCATAGTATAAATCTATTTCTAAAGCCCCCTCCCACCCAGGGTATAGCTCAGAATCTGGTACAAACTCAGGAAATGGTAAATAGATAATGTATAAAGGCGTAAGCCCAGGTATTTCAGTTGCTATATAAATCCCTTCTCTATTGTCAATGATTACATTTTTTTCTGAGATAAGTTTCAAACCCATAAGTTGTAATCTATTTAATACGGTCCCTCTAAAGGTAGAGGAGAGCTCTTCGGGCATGAAAGCGGTATTTAGGAAGGAAAGCCCATAACCTCTCTGCAATTCCGTTTCCGTATAATCGGGTAAATAAAAATTTACGTCGCTTAAATCTCCAGAAAGGCTTTCTTCGACAATTAAACCCTTTGGGTATTTAATTGTATAACCAAATTTTTTATCAGTATATAATTTCCAATTGGCTGTTTCATCTACTGGAACCTTTTCTTCTGGGACTTCTACCTCTCCTGGAATTTCTACGGAGGGTTTTACTCCTGGCACTTTAGCTTCTTCTTTTGGCGACCACCAACCTTCCGGCGCTAAAGCTTTGGAGGACAAGTACTGATAACCTAAAATCCCGCCGCCCACAATAACAGCCAGCACAACAACAATTAATATATATTTTAAGTTAGTTTTACCTTCCGTAATAAAGGGCATGTTACATTATTATACATGTTTAACACCCGACATTAAACAACCAAACAGTGGATAATTCCTATGTGAATTGTTGTTCTCGAGAACTGTTCCCGTGATGTTTTATCTAATTATTAACTTAAATTCTTTAGGTTCTATTTCTACCTTATCTCCTCTCTTTAGTTCATCTCTTAAAATGGCTTCGGCTAAAACATCTTCTACTTTATCTTGAATAACTCGTCTCATTTCTCTGGCCCCGAAGATGGGATTATAACCTAGTTCAACTATTTTTTCTTTTAGTTGAGGAGTAATTATGAATTCAATATATTTTTTGGCCAAATTCTTTTTTAACCTTGAAAACAAAATCTCTGAAATATCAAGTAAGTTCTGACGGGTTAGAGGTCTAAAAATTACCATGGCATCGAATCGGTTAACAAGCTCTGGCCGAAAAATTCCTTTAGCAAAGAGATAATCCAAGAGTTCTTTTTTTACACCCTGCCATGCTGTCTTGGTTTTAATTGCCTCTAAAATAATCTTGTAGCCGGCATTGGAGGTGGCAATTATGATTGTATTTGAAAAGCTAACTTTTCTTCCCAAACCATCTGTCACATAACCTTCATCTAAAATCTGTAAAAATAAATTCAAGATATTATGATGAGCTTTCTCAATTTCATCTAATAAAACCAAAGAAAAAGGATTCTCTCTGACAGGAGTGGTTAAGAGCCCCTCTTCACCGGCCGAACCCAATAACCTGGAAATATCTTCAATCGCTTGGAATTCTGACATATCCAGCCTTATCATTCGCTTCTCAGACCCAAAATATGTTGCAGCCAACGCCTTTGAGGTTTCTGTTTTGCCAACTCCGGTGGGCCCTAAAAACAGGAAAGTACCCATAGGACCCCTCCTAACTGTAATATCGGCCCGAGCCCTTCTTAAAGCTTCTGAAATTGCCCTAACTGCTTCTTCTTGATTAATAATCCTTTGATGAATTAGTTTTTCCAGATTTAATAAAATTTCTTTTTCCCGAGCTGCTACCTCTCCCACCGGAATCTGGGTTTTTTCAGAAACAATTTTAGCTATGTGTTCTGGCAAAATTAACTTTCCCTTTATATAACGGGAAACATAAACCATTATTTCGTCTAAAAGGTCAATTGCTTTCTTGGGAAAAGGGACTGTCTGGATATAACGACTAGCATAAACAATAATATCCCGAAGGGCCAGATAGCTTATGAACTTTTTATATTTTTTCTCGAATGATGGAACTAAACTCTCTAAGATTAAAATCGTCTCTGTTTCCGAAAGTTCAGAAGCTTCAATCTTGCCAAAAAGATTCAGAAGAGAAGGATTTTGCTCTATATACTTGTGAAGACCAGTAAAAGAAGTTATTCCTATGATTCGAAAAGAAGGTAAACGCAGATAGGAAGAAAGAGCGCCCGAAATATCAATTATTCCGGGCCTGGCAAGCTGGCCAATATAATTGTGAAACTCATCAATAACCAGAATAATATTTCCTGCTCTAACTACTTCTTTAAAAATTCTATCTAAAACAGCTTCAACTTCTTCAAGGGAGGTTATCTCCGATAAAAGAGAAGTAAGATCCAGCTCCACTACCCTTTTATAATTCAATTCCGGCAGACTTTGGCCATAAAGAACTCTCAAAGTTAAACCATGAATAATGCTCTTTCTGCCAATCCCTGGTTCTCCTATAAGCAATACATTATTAATCTCTGTACGGGCCAAAACTCTTTCTATCGCCTCCAGAGCATCCTGATGGCCAATAATTTCTTCAAAACCTCTTTTTTTCGCTACTTCTGTCCAGTCTGTTGAATACCGATCCAAGGTAACCGTATAGCCCGCCGCCCAATCTCTGGCAATAGATCCTTTCCTTTTTAAGTTTTCTATTTCCCAAAATCTTTCAGCTAAAGCTGATCTTTTTTCTAAAGATTCTAACCACCAGGTCAAATTTTCAATATCTTGGGATACAAGCTTAGTTTCAATCAAAATCCTCCTAAAAAATTGGTTATACTTAGAAAGAGCAGTTAACATGTCCCCCAATTCAACTCTTTGATGTCCTTTTTTTTGGGCAATCCTGAAAGATTCAAAAATTGTTTCTTGAAAATCAATGGAATAGCCGGAAGTTTCCTTCTCCGGAGAAAGTTTTTCTGTTTTTAATTCTTTTTTTAGTGCCGCCTTAACTTCGTTCAGATTCAACATAGCTCGAGAGAATATAAAATTTAATTTTGGATTGTCTTTTAAAAGAAAATAAAAAAGATGATCTGAAGTAACTTTGGAGAATTTTCTGGATTTAGTAAAATTACTAGATTTTGAAACTGCCCTGGCTATCTCAAAACTTAAGAATTCAGCTAAATTGTATTGTTCAGATTTCGCAATTAACCCTTCAATAATCTTTACTTGCAGGTTTAAGTCTAAAGGATAAAGACGGGGCTTCTTTAATTTTACATTAAAAAAGCTTTCTTGAAGACGGAAAAATATCCAGAAAACCAAAGAGATTACTGATAATCCTAAGGCTGAAGAAAGAATTTCATCAGAAAAAAGTTGTCCCAAAAGTCCGGCTAAAAAGAATAAAAATACAAAAAGAAAAAAGTAAAAAGAAACTCTTTTAAGATTTCTGGCATACTTAAAAAATGGATGTCTTTCCCATTTTACCGCCTGAAAAATTTTAGCTGCCTCTAAGTTAAAATAAAACATTTGTCACGAAATAATTAAAAGTGTGCCCAATACTAGTCCTGAGATCAATAAAACCGGCAATAAAATCCATCCCAGAAATATAATAAATCCGCCAATAATTATAAAAAGTTCAAGAATTAAACCAACTATAATCAAGGCTATCCTTATTAAAGCCCCTAAAAATCGGGACATCAAGTTAGACAAAAGAACATTAAAATACTCCCCAATAGTAAAACCCCTGCCCCTTATCCAATAATATCTTTTCCAATGAGAAAAGAGGGTTTTTAAAAGTAAAGGAATGGAAAAATAATTTAAATTAAACAAGAGAAAATTTCTCCAGCCCTTCAAAATTTCTTTTGGTATTTCAAAGAAATACCAGAAAAACCAAAGCCAAATTATATTATCCTCTAAGATAGATATTTTCATAAGCTCTTTTGGTATATTAACATAAAAAATAAAAAAACAGCATCCAAGGAATAAAAACTCGCTATTGCTTGGTTTTAATGGTATAAAAAAGCGAAATTAACCTAATAATCTCATGCGAGTTATTTTTGCTTTTTTAACTATTATTGCTGTCATTGCGATTTTTTACTCTTTTGGAAAGACTTCCTTTCAGGAAATTGGTGAATGGGAAAATGTCCGAGACTACCTTGCTAGTTTTCAGATTCAAACGAAAACTTCACAAAAGAAATCTTTAAAAACTCAATCTACAAATATAAAATCTGTAGGAACAGCATCGGTTGTCCCGCTAAAATCAGAACCATTTATTTTAATCGACACCTATATAACTTCCGGGCCAGAAGAAGGAGAGATTATAGAAGATACTAATAAAGTTACTTTTGAATTTGATGGAGAGATCTTGATAGGTGGAGCTAAAGAACGAATATCGTTTGAAACAAAATACGAAGGATTTGATGATGATTGGGTAAAAACCTCTTCCAAAAAAAGAACGGTAAATCTTCCTCCGGGGCCAAAAGAATATAAGTTTTTAGTCAGAGCAAAAACAAAAAATTCAGCTGATTTAACTCCGGCCAGCAGAACTTTTAAGATAAATACCTCTCCTTATTTTGGCAAAGTAAAAATTTCCGGAACAAGGGCCAAAACCTCCTCTCGTCCTTCTTTAATTACTTTAAGCTCTCGGCTCAAGAAAGAAGAGAAAATCAATATTACCGGTTGGCGTATTAAAGGAAGGCAAGGAAAAATTGTTATTCCTCAAGGCAGAGAGAAACTTCTTCCAGGTCCTTATGGTTTTATACCTAAAGGAAATATTTTTATTAAAAAATCTGACACAATATACCTATTAAGTAGCTCCAATCCTCTGGGAGGAACTAAGAATGGTTTCCGTTTAAATAAATGTTTTGGTTATTTCTTGAATTATCAGAGTTTTTATCCCTCTTTTTCGAAAAGATGCCCAAGACCAACTTTAGAAGAGATTCCTCATCTTGGCCCATATTGCCAGGATTTTGTTCTTCGCGTTTCTCGCTGCTCAGTCCCAGATTATTCTGATAATCCAGAAGTAGCTGATAGTTCACAATGTACATCTTATATCCAAGATCGCTTTAATTACAACGGCTGTTTTAAATATCATTCCAGAGACGAAGATTTCCTAAAAAATTCTTGGTATATTTATATAGGCAGCGACATTATCAATAAACTACACGATACGCTCTATTTACTCGATCAAAACGGACTCATTGTAGATAAACGTCTTTATTAAAAACCTTACTTAAAAATTTTTACCTTAAAAACCCATCTTGCTTACGATGGGTTTTGAAATTTTAAGCCCGAGGCAACCTTGTCCGCCGTAGCTTCGGCGAGGATGAAAACGAAGGAGGACTTGTCCGTCCGACTGGTCCGCCGAAAGTTTACTGAAGGTGGAAGCTTAAGCGAAGGAGGAAAGCCTGTTTTACTCATATTCAATGGTGGCTGGAGGTTTCTGAGAAATATCGTAAAGAACTCTATTAACGCCTTTTACTTCATTAATAATTCTATTTGAAATTTTCTCTAAAACATCTCCGGGAATTTTTGCCCAATCGGCCGTCATTCCATCTTTAGAACTAACTGCTCGCAAAGAAACGATGTATTCATAAGTTCTGGTATCCCCCATTACTCCTACACTTTTAAGCGGCAGCAAGGAGGCAAATGCTTGCCAAATTTTATCGTATAGTTTGGCTTTTTTTAATTCAGCGATAAAAATACTGTCAGCTTCTCTTAAAATTGATAATCTTTCTTTGGTAACCTCACCCAGTATTCTTATAGATAAGCCTGGGCCCGGAAAGGGATGTCTTTTAATAATGGATTTTGGCAGTCCTAATTTTTCTCCCAACTTTCTTACTTCGTCTTTATAAAGATCCTTAATCGGTTCAATAATTTGGAACTTTAATTTCCTTGGCAAGGCAATATTATGATGGCTTTTAATTTTCGCTGCTTTGTTAAAAGGTTGGGCGGATTCAATCCGGTCCGGATAAATAGTTCCTTGAGCCAAGAATTTAATTTTTACTTCTTTTTCTATTTCTTTAACTTTTCTTTCAAAAACTTTTATAAAGGTTTTGCCAATTATTTTTCTTTTCTTTTCAGGATCAATAACATTATTTAAATTAGCAAGAAATTCGTTTGAAGAATCAACGAAGGAAAAATTTTTAAATCCTACTTTTTTGAAAGTTTTTCTAATTTCATCTGCTTCTTTCTTTCGAAGCAAACCGTTATCAATAAAAACAGCGTAAAGATTATCCCCTATTGCCTTCTGTAATAAAACTGCTGCAACGAAAGAATCGACCCCTCCTGAAACTCCTATGAGAACTGGCTTTTTCCCTATTTGTGCCTGTATCTTGGCGATAATATTGTCTTTAATGTCTCCGATTTTCCAAACTTTCTTTTCCCTGCAAATGTCATAAATAAAATTCTTTAGGATATCTAATCCGTGGACAGTGTGGGTAACCTCCGGGTGAAATTGAACTCCAAAAATTTTATTATCATCATCGGCAAAAGCAGCTATTCTACAGGTCCTGCTTTCGGCAATTCTCTTAAAATTTTGAGGTAATTTTATGACTGAATCGCCATGAGAAAACCACACTTTCTCTTTTTTATTAAGCCCTTTAAATAACCCCCCACCACTTTTCGTGTGGTCTGTTTGGCCAAATTTATCTCCTTGAAAAGTGGTGGGGGGTAAATTACTTTTTTCTAAAATTGTGATGGTTTCTCTGCCATATTCTCCTGATTTTCCTCTTTTGACTTTTCCGCCAAGCATTTTAGTTATGAGTTGCTGGCCATAACAAATTCCTAAAATTGGGATATTTAGTTTAAAAATTCCCTTCGTAGGAAAAAGAGCGTCTTTGTCGTAAATAGAAAAAGGACCACCAGAAAGAATCAGTCCTTTGGGGTTAAACTTTTTAATTTGAGATACTTTGGAGTCAAAAGGCAGAATTTCCGAATAACACCCCAGCTCTCTTATTCTTCGAGAAATTAAATGAGTATATTGACTTCCAAAATTCAAAACAATTATCATTGATTTATTTTACCATAATTAAAAAGCCCCGAGAATAACTCTCGGACAGCCAATTCCCCTGGCCGGACGATGCTGAGAAACTTTATCGTTCCTTTCAAAACAGACCTTCACATTGGTATTCCTTCTGAAATTTATGAAGAAAGTCTTGTGAAATTGCTTTATTTTTGCTATTATACGGTTGCTTTTCCATTATTTTACCTTATTGTAACAAAAAATCTAAAAAATGCTTGACTTCATTAATAATCTCAATTTAGATTCTGGTATAAAACTCCTGAGATCGGTTTTAATATTTGTAATCTTAATTTCGCTATCTAATATTCTCCTCGGAATGGCAAAACGAAGGATCCTCAAAAGAACTAAATCAAAAAAACAACAGTCAAACATCGAAATTCTCTCACGGGCAATCAAGTATTTTATCTTTGTTATAGTATTCATCTTTGCCATTCTGGTTTATACCGGCTCTCTGGGTGGAATAGGATTAGCTGCAGGTTTTCTAACGGCTGCCTTGGGTTTCGCTCTCCAAAAACCAATTAGCGGGGTTGCTGCCTGGTTAATGGTAGTCATTAACAGGCCCTTTGAAATCGGAGACAGAATAAGTATCGGCGAGGTAAAAGGCGATGTATTAGGTATAACCCTATCTCACACTCATATTGGAGAAATTGGCGGAACCATAGAAGCTGAAGAAAAATCGGGAAGAGTTATTTTAATTCCAAACTCTAAGTTATTTGAACAAAATGTCATCAATTACACAAAAACGGGAGAAACTATTTTAGATGACGTAAAGCTCTCTATAACTTTTGAGTCTGATCTGGAGAAAGCGAAAGAAATTGCTCTTCAGTCTGCAAAAAAAATCCTTAAAGATTTTATCGAAAAAACAGAGGAATCATACTTAAGAATTTCGTTCCAACCCTCCGGAATAGATATTATCGTCCGGTATCATGCCCCGGCTGACTCTCGAGTAAAAATAGAAAGCTTAATTACCGAAGAAATATTTAAGAAAATTCAGAGCTCCAAAAATATAGAATTTGCTTATCCTCATATGGAAGTTTTGCTTAGACAAAAATAAATAATTTTATACTTCTTTTAAGGAACAAATTAATTTTAGCAAGCACAAGAAGAAAGATTCAGCATTATTATCAACTAGCCAAAGTCCAAAAAATTTTAACAAAAAGCCCTGATTGAGGGCTTTTTTTGTTTTCCGGGACTTATCTATTTTTTCTTCTTACCATCCCGGAAAAAATTTGTGGGTGAGGCAGGATTTGAACCTGTAACCCCTGCGATGTGACCGCAGTGCTCTGCCATTGAGCTACTCACCCAAGAAAGAGAAGACGCTCCCCGCCCCGTAGTCAAATAACGAAACATTTGTGCTATGGGGTAACCGGTCGAACTATACGCCCTCACCAATTTTTTAGCATTTTTATTTTTATGTGTAAAGGATATAATAAATTAAGGCATTATGCCTTATAAAAAACATGCAAGTTTTTGAATTTCATTTTAATCCGAAAGCCAAAGAAGATGTCATTTACGATAGCTTTGTTTTTGAGCCGGAAAATATCTGGGAAAGAAAAATGGGCAAGCTTTATATGGTAGGTACTCTCTCTAATGTTTTACCTCAGAATACCAGATTCCTAGAACAATTAAGCGCTCAAATTAAAAAAGAATATTATCGGGTTACAGAACGTTCTCCGGAACTCTCTCTCGGAGAATGTTTAAAGGAAGCTAATGAATTTTTGGCAGAAGAGACCAAGAAAGGAAATGTTAGTTGGCTGGGAAATCTTGATTTTGCCGTTCTTTCTTTAAAAGACAATACTATCAATTTCACAACCACGGGAGATATTTCACTTTTTATTCTAAGAGAAGGGCAAATAACCGATATTAATCAAACCTTAAGGCTGCAGGAAATAGAACCATATCCGCTAAAAATTTTTAGCAATACTGTTTCTGGAAAAATTTCTTCCGATGATAGAATAGTGATTTTAACCAAAAAAGTCTCTGATTTTTTTGCTGCTGAAAATCTATTAGAAGATATTGCTAAGCTGGAAAAAATCGGAGAAAAAGAACTCAAAAAGATATTTCAAAAGAAAGAATTTATTTCTTCAGAAATTTCTGGAATTTGCTTTTTAGTTGATTTGGTTGGAGAAGAAACTGCTAAAGAAAGGGTGACTCTTGAAAAAAAGATATTACCTTTTTCAATTTGGCAAATTTCGAACTTCTTTTCAAAAGAAAAAATTCGAAAGTTATTGTTGAAATTAAAGCCTTCTCAAATTCAAGTAAAAATTCCTCAGGAGCTAAAATTCCAACTTCCTGTCTTCAGCTTATTTAAACTGCCGGTTCTCAATTTGCTTACAAGATTACCAAAAGTCAGTATTTCCCAGGCTTCCAAAAGAAATTCACTATTAATCTTAATCCTTATTTTCGTCCTTACTGTAGGAGGATTTTTGGCGAATCTTGAAAGAAAAGGAGAGATCGAAAAAATTCAGCTTATCTTAGTTGAGGTGGAAGAAAAGATTCAATCAGCCCAAGAAGCTCTAATTTCGGAAAATAGAGAAAAGGCCAATACACTCTATCAACAGGCCTGGGACATAATTCTACCTTTAGATAAAACTGACAGTCCGGTAGAAAATAAAGTTTTTCAATTAAAAAACTTAATTGAATCCCAGCTTATTCCTTTAAATAAACTGGAAATAATCGATAATCCAGAAATAATTTTTGATTTTGGAACAGTTAATTTTACTCCCCAGAAAATGGTTGGATTTAAAGAAAAACTCTATTTATTTAATCCTTATTTGGCGGATATTTATCGATTAGAACCAAAAGAAAAAGGAGTTGATGCCATTCAGGTTGAAGACAAATTTAATTTAGCGGCTGCCTTAGAAAAAAAGGGTATGCTTCTATTTTTTTCCCGGCCCAATAAATTATTTTCTTTTGAAGAAAATCAGTTTAGACGGGCCTTCTTCCTTAAAGACCCATATCCTGATTATCAATTCAATGATTTCGCTATTTTTCAGTTAAACCTTTACTTCCTGGATAATAAAAAGGGAGAAATTTTAAAATATTCTTTCAATGAAAATCGGATTGAATTTCAGGGAAGTCTCTGGCTTAGCTTAGCGACGAAAAAACCAATTGATGCAAAATCAATGGCAATAGATGGTTCAATTTGGATTTTAACTAAAGGGTATGAAATCGAGAAATACACCAAGGGCTTCTTTGAAGAAAAACTTGAGTTTAATTTCTTTCCTTACATTGAAAAGCCAACTAAAATCTTTACCGCAGACAATCTTCCTTATCTCTATATTTTAGAGCCGGCAGAAAAAAGAATCATCATTACAACTAAAGAGGGGGAAATTTTGCAACAATTTCAGTCAGACCAATTCAATAATTTAAAAGATTTTTCAGTATCAGAAGATGGTAAAACAATTTATCTTTTAAACGGAATTAAGGTTTATAAAGTCGGATTTTGACAGTTATTGTTTTGATTAAAATAAAGTAAAAGCCGGGCTCAGCCCGGCTTTTACTTTACAAGATATTACTGAATATTCTTAGAAAAAAGGTCTTTTTTTCTTTTCTTCCTCTTTTTTTCTTTTACCGAAAAATAACAAAATAATCAATAGAATAATTGGAAAAAACAGAATCCAGTAATATTGCATAAGGAAAGCCATAATAACAGATATTGCTGCAGCAGTAATTAATATCAACCAAGTATTTTCATCTTCTTTTTTTATTCCTTTTTTCGTTAAGTAGAATAAAATAAACAATGCAACTAAAGCTAAAAGTAAAATCCAAAAGAGATTTCCTGAGAAGTCTTTTAGATTGAAGATACCACTAATTGCTGCTAAGAACTGATTGAAACCTAATCCTCCCTCTTCTTCGGCTTCAGCAGTGATAACTTCTTCTTCCTCTTCTTCTTCCTCTTCAATCTCTTCTTCAATCTCTTCTTCAATCTCTTCTGCCTCGGTTTCAACCACTGGAGTCTCAGTTGGAACCTGAGGAGAAATTATCTCTATCTCTGCTCTTAATGTCTCTATCCTATCCCCTATTTCCTTTAGTCCTTTTTCTATGTCCTCAAGAGGAATTTCTTCTGCTTCTTCTTCAACACCTTCTTCTTGAACACTTCCAGTAGTAAAGGTCAGCTCTCTGCCTAAAATTTCGGGCGGTGAACTATGTGAGATTGCCCGCCAGAAATAAGTAGTGTTTGGAGTTAAACCTATAATTATTACTGTATGGAAAGTAACTTTATTTACATCTTCAGTTATTGAGAAAGCGTAGCCATAATTCGGAGAATCATTTAAGGTAGAATGAAAAACGGTGTCATAAACAACTCGGCTGGTAGCCGGCATATTAGTAAACCAAGTAACAGTAACTGTATCTGTTAAGACTTCCTCGTTTTTCTCATTAAATACAGTTAATCCAAAGATTACAACCGAACCGCCTCCGCCACTGACAGGCGGACTTACTTGACAATCAGAATCATCTCCATCAACGTTTCCATCACTATCATCATCTATACCGTTGTCGCAAATTTCTTCAACGCCCGGATTAACATCCGGGTTATTGTCATCGCTGTCTATTAAACCGCAATCACCTCCTTCTACCGCATAACCATCGCCATCATTGTCTGTGCAGGATAAATAATTCGCGAAATCAATATCTGACAAGGTCTCATTTTCATCAATAGAAACTATGTATGAAAGGCTGCCCGGGTAGGTCTGAATCCAACCAGTCTGACCCGCCATAGATTCGCTTACCCTGTAGTTCCCTGCCTCTAGTCCGTCAAAAAGATAACATCCTTGGTTGTCTCCTTCCTGCGGGGTGATAGCAGAGGTAACCTGTTCCCAATCTTCGCCGTTTTGTTTTTCCAAAACGATTGTCCAGCCGCCCAGTTTTTCTTCTTCCTGGTCAATTTGGCCGTTATTATTAATATCATTATATTTACAACCAGAAATGATAGTGTCTTCTGGCTCTGCTTCTGGCTCTGGTTCTTCTGCACAACTATCATTTACGGCCCCCGGAGTCCCTAAGTCTCCATCTCCGAAAGAAGAAGTAGAAACACACCAATTAGCTCCTACATTATTATCTAAAACAGGGTCAGCTAAGATCATTGAAGCTCCTGTGGGATTCGGGAAGTCAGGGCCGCCGTCATATTCGACACGGTCTATTTCGGTATCATCGCATTCAAGGATAATTTCATCTGCAGTATTAACCAAAAAGAAGCTAGAGTAAACATAATCCGGGGTTATACCTCCGTTTTCTCCGGGATTACCGTTTCTGGCTAAAACTGCATAGCTGGCAGCTGGCACCACTAAAGAAGAATTAATTGTATGGCTGTTTATGTCATCATCTCGAATTAAGCATCCTTCAAGATCAATATCGCTGTCGGTAGTATTATAAATTTCAAACCACTCTCCATCCGAATCAGAAACAGTATCTGGATTTTGTATTATTTCATTAATGACAATATCACCGGGTTGAACGCCTTCTTCTGGCTCTTCTTCTTCGGAAGCATTGAAAGCTATACAGTAATATGTTTCTCCTAATTGCGGAGCTCTAATATAGTCATAATTATCATAATTCAGTATATCATCATGGCATAACATTTCTGCTGAAACATCGTCTTGTAAGCCACCGTAAAAATTAGCAAAAGGACTATAATTTTCTTTTAGATTCTCTCTAACCCAAATTTTTGAAACACCTTCTTCTATCTCATTAATCTGAACTTGGGCAGGAATATCTATTCCTGTTGAAAAACTAAAATCATTCCATCCTGTTCCTTCGGGAGCTGGACCAATATGGTCGCCTGCCTGCTTTTGGGCTTGTCCGTTAAATCCCCATTGAAAGTCCCAATCAGCTTCAAGCCAACATTTACCATTACTGGCTGTCACATAATCTTGAGCAGTGTTCTCGGTAATTATGTCCGGCTTTCCTGACTGGACTCCCAAAGTAGCCCAATTCGGCAGATCCTCTTCGCTCTCACAAACTACCTTGTAGGCAAGAATAGTTAAAGACTCTTGCTGAATCTCTTGATATTGATTAAGAACCACCAATGTTCTGTCTGGCCAGTTTTCAGTTAAAACAATGTGGCCATCAACATTTTTATCACGGGAACCGTCATTTGAATAATCTTCATCAAAGAGCTTATCATCATATTCGAAGAAATCATCCAAGCTTGTTACTTGTATAGTAAATTGGTCATTATATAAAGGTTCTTCCCAGCCAGAATCCGGACTCGTTTCCTCTCCATAATAATAACCGCCCAGGGTAAGATCAGTGTAGGTAATACATTGGGCGTCATTAGCTTCATCATCACCAATTAAATCATCAGTGAATAATAATGGAGTTGTAAATGTTGAAGTTGGTATTTCGCCTGCCGGTGAGCCGGTTGAAAGTTCAGGATCTGGCGTAAGTCCAGAGATATTAAATTCAGCGCCAAAAAGCTCAGAACCATCTACTATATTTTCCTCAGAATCAATAATAATTTTACAAACAGTTATTGAACCAAGTGTTTCAGGTTCTTCTTCGATTGGTGCCTGATAATTACCAAAATCTACTCCGTCCGCATCTTCATCTTCTATTTCTATAATATGACAGCCATTATTATCGGCAGGATAAGTTTGTTCCCAATCCTCTTGCTGGGTTTCACAAACCGTATAACTGCCAGAAGACAAGTCAGAGAAGTTGTAATTACCCTCTTCGTTAGTGGTAGTAGAGTCGTTAAGTTGGTCAGGGCCTTCAATGTTTATAGTCCAACCTTCGAGGCCTGGTTCTTCATCATTGACGCCATTCTCGTTCTCATCATTAAACTTCATTCCTGAAATAGCATAGGTTGGTTCGGGTGGTTCTTGGCAACTTGGCCCGGGAACAGTTAAATCAAAATGAGGCTGGTTACCATACTCATGATCTTCATCATGATCTCCTGCTTGGCCGGCCTTAATAACAGCTACAGCGCCGATGTAATCAACGGCTGGCTGGCCTGTGATAGTAACAGTAAATGTTGCATCTGATTCGTGTCCCATTCAAAACCATCTTCAATGTTCCATTTGACGCCGTAATGGCCAGTAGATCCGTCAGAATCAACCCACTGGGTCTCTGGAGTTGTGCTTACAACGCGCTCCCCTTCAGATTCAGAAAAACAGGGCTCCCAAATCCAATGAGAAAGGTCGGGACCCTCACTCGTCTTATCAACGGTATAGCTCCATGTTGAAGTGTTGTTTTGGCTGTCAGTTGTCCGCTCGTTGAATACAACGTTATACGGATTATCGGAAGCTAACGTAGAAGAAGGAACGCTAAGGACAGTAAAACCAAGACCTGCCGCCAAAATTACAGCAAATATTAATTTAAGAGTTTTTTGAAGATAATATGTTCTTGCATCGGAGGTAAAAACAAGAAAGTCGTTCATATAGTTGTTCATAAAATCACGAAATAACTCGAACACATCAAAAAAAGGCTAAGGTGAAATGTGCTTAGTTTTTAATCGTTGAGTTATATGTTAATGATTTCTCTCTCCTCTATGAAAGAACAAATAAAGAACAATTACCTCCTTAGATATCCTGAAGAACAAACTTTTTTATAAAAAATTTATCCTTTAACGGGATAATAAAACTTAATATACTATAATATTTTCGTCAATAGTCGCCCCCCCCCTTAAAATCAACAGGATATCACTCTAAAATATCAATTGAAACATCGCAGCCGTATTCACCGTTAGAAGCAATAACTCCACCAATATGATCTTGGGCAACATGGCCTACAATGGCCGGCACCTCAAAATAGATTATCCAAACATCAGATAAGTCGTTGTTTCCAACAAAAGCTTGATTTTCAGTATCCCCTTCTCCTTCAATGCTTACTTTAGTTAAAAAAGGGCAAAGGTTGCGGTAAAAACCTGGCATTGCCGGATCACCGCCATTTGGATATTCTGGATGTTCTGGCGGTAATGGTTTTCTCTTTTGAATAATTCTATAATTTATCCCGTCTTCCTCGTATTCTTCAACAAAATAAATAGTAAAATTGCCCTGATGTTCTTCTCCAGGAAAAACCGTACCAAAATCTAAATTCTCTTCCTGGACTAAGATTGGTAAAATCTGAGCAGAAACTTTTGTAGTATCTGCCACTAAACTTGCTAAAACCAAAATGAAACCAACTACTATTGTTAGTAGAATTATCGTCCTTCCTGGTTTTTTTAATATATTGCTTAACAGCAGGTTCATCGTTAACAGGTTCGTTATTAAATTAATTAGGTTCTGGGGTAGATTCTGAAGTAGATTCATCGGCTGGTGGTGGCTCATCGGCAAGTGGCTCGCCCTGAGCCGGGTCGAAGGGTTCTTCTTCTGGTGGCTCTTCTACTGATGGTGATTCCTCGGCAGGAGGTTCCTCTACTGGTGGCTCGCCCTGAGCCGGGTCGAAGGGTTCCTCTACTGGAGGCTCTTCAACAGGCGGTTCTTCTTCAATTAAAGGCTCTTCAACTGGCGGTTCTTCTGTCGACGGTTCCTCTGCTGGGGTTGGTTCTTCGGCTGGAAGTTCTTCAGCTGGAGGCTCTTCAGTAGGTGGTTCTTCTTCAACTGGAGGCTCTTCGGCTGGTGGAGGTTCCTCTGCAGGGGGTTCCTCTGCTAGTGGCTCGCCCTGAGCCGGGTCGAAGGGTTCTTCGGTAGGCATTTCTTCGCTTGGAGCTTCTTCCCCGGGATTATCATTAATTAATTGGGCTGATTGCGTTCCTAGTAAAAAGTTATCTCCTGCTAATAAAAATGATTCAAAAACTAGTTCTGGCTGCGGAGTATCAAACGCAAGAGTTGCCCCTAAACATTGTCTCGTATGGCCAAGATTATTTAAATAGTCTAAAGTATTTTTTATTTCCGCCTGTTCTTCTCTGGTTGAATTAGGGTCTCGCAAAATATCATCTGCCCTGACTACGAGTTCATATATAGTTATATTCTCGCTTTCGACAACATAATTTCCTACTCCAAAATGGGCAATATTGAATTTCATTGCTAATAACTGAGCTTTTAACATATCTCTCATTTCATCGGCATTAGCATTTTCGAAAACTTCATCAACCTTCTCTTGTGTATCGATTACATCATCTCCCAGCAATTGAGGCAGATAATTATTATCAACATAAATTTCGGGGTGATTCTTCCAGAAGCCAATTGTCCGGGTCTCTAAGGGTGTACATATATGAGCAGTGACATTAATTACGTGAGCCTCAAAAGCAGATAACGCAAAAGCTTGGGCAAGAAATGCAAAAAGAATTAAGCCAAAGATAACGGCCTTTTTCAAGAATCTTTTAGATAAACCCAGTCTTATTTTATTTGAAGCTGTACCTAACATGTCTATTGCATCTAATGCTTTCTTAGTGCTCTTAATGATCCTTATCGGAATCTCTACTTCCTGATAATATTGGCTTGTTGGGGATTTTTTCTTTGGCATTATAGTATTTTTTGACCAATGAAAATACCAATATTTCCTAATATGGGGATTCTAAATGGTTTTTGATTAGAGCCTAACGGTTTGCCAATAATTTCTTCGTATTTTATGGGAGGATCGTTGGTGTTGTTGGCATCGCCCTTAGTCACGAAAGTATCCTCATCCATTTGTATAATCCTGTGGATAGTAAAACCCTTTGGATTTTTATAAACGACTATGTCTCCTACTTTAATATCTTCTTTATTATTAATTCCTTTTATTAAGATAAAATCTCCTTTCTTTAAAGAAGGCCACATAGAGCCAGAAGTAATGGTAGCCATCGGATGCTCTGTTTTTAAGACAAAAGCTAAACCCTTAGGAATTCCATAAACCAAACCAACTAAAATGGCGATATATAAAATCCAACCTGCTATATTTTTCAAAAACTTTTTCATAGACCCTCGCAACCTTTAAATTTTTAGCTGACAGAGGCCCGGTCTCTGTTTTTTATGGTTAGAATAGTTTTGGCAGTCTGAAAATCCAAACCCGGCCTGAATATTGTTTTATTTCAGCTGAAGGTGGGATTTGAATCTCAAAAGATAATTTCACTTCTTCTCCGGGTTTCAAAGTAAATAGGTTTTTATTTACTTTGACCAGATCAGTTATTTCGCCAAACTGCCAGACAACAACAAAAGTTGAAATCCCTCCTCCGCTCTTTAGGGTTACATATCTTGTCATGCCGTTGTTCCTGGATAAATCTCCGAAATCCAATTTATCTGCCAAAGGATTCAATCCCATTATATTCTCCCCTTCCACCACATTAATCACCATTTTGTATTTGGCGGCATTGATAACCTGAACAACAACAATCAAAGATAAAATTACCCCAATAACTATTAATATTTTTTTTATTATAGACATATTCACTTTAATATTTTTAATTCTTCCCTCCGACCTTTTACCATTCCATTCTATCACACAGAGATGTCTTTTTCATTTCTTTTATAAAAGGTGGGGGTTAATTGTTAATCACTCCGCCGGCAAGGAATCCGACGGAATCCATTAACAATCAACTAAGCTTAATCTATCCACTCACTAATTCCAGTCACTTCGATCCATAAATCGCAACCAAAAATTTGACTTTCTAATTCAGGATCAAGTTCCCAACCGTAATGAGTCCAATCCTGGGCGCACATCCCTTCAAAACAAGGAACATTTAAATCAATGATCCAGTTATCTATGATATCCTGCTCTGATTCAGCTAAACGACCAATGGCTACTTGTCCTGGGTCATGGAAAGCTGGAACACCAGTGTCGTTATCTGGAGTACCGTCAGGAGTTTTTGACAAATAAGCACATAAATCAGGATAGGCTGGAATTAACAGAACATAAAAGGTGTTAACATCATTCCAATCCAATCCTACTGGATATGGATTATAAGTCCCATCTACATTTGCTGCTCCCCCTATTTTAAGCTCATCTCCTGCTTCTGGAGCTATTGAAGCTAAAGGTATCTTCCATTCGGAAACTCTACGACCTCCACCGAAAAGAGTCTTTGTTTCAAGGTCTCCTGGTAAACTCATCACTTGTGTTCCATTTATAACCCATTCTGTTTGCCAGCCATCACTTAATCCAGAACTTACGCAAGGATTATCAGGAACAGGAGTTGTAAACGCGCAAGCATCTGCGCCTGTTTGAAACACAATGTCATAAGGCTTGCCCCATGGACCAGGGCCAGGATTGATATTAAGACCCTGCTGATCATTACCACTAGTATTCTGTCCCAAACGAGCATCTGTGGAATCAAGAATATCAAATGCGGCATACAGATAATTGGTATCTGCCATCATGGAAACAGTTCCTTTTCCATTTGCTACAGTTACTACTGATGCCTCATCCCATTCTCCTGCGTCGATTACGCCATCAATAGTGGGTGCTGTAATAGGCATTGGTTTTGGTTTTTGTTTGATGACATATTCAACGTCATCAACTCTATCTTCCGCCAGAAAAGAACCGCTCAAAGCAATTTCTAAAGGAAACTCTAAATATTCTTGAGGAAACACAGTACCGAAATCTATGTGTTCCACCGCTACCGAAAGTGCATTCTCAATCCTGGCTGTGACATTGATGACATGAGCCTCGTAAGCTGAAAGAACTGCTACTCCGCCAGCTACGGCCACAACAGCGACCAAACCTAATATAATTTTCTTTTTCATAATTTTTAAAATTTTCAATTAATATTTTAACTTCTTTTCGACCTTTAGATTTTTATTTTCCTGCCCTTCACCTTTAGCTAAAGGTGAAGGGTTAATCGCTAATCCTTCCGCCGGCAAGGAATCCGGCGGAATCCATTAACAATCAAAGGTTAATCCTATGATCCTGTCCATTCACTAAAATCGTATACTTCAATCCACAAATCACAACCAAACACTTCACCATTTAATTGAGCTGGTAGTTCCCAACCAAAATGTGTCCAGTCTTGAGCACATTCTCCGTCAAAACATGGAACATCCAAGTCAATTACCCATAGATCAGCGTCGTCATTTACTGACTGAACTAAATAACCATAGGCCATTTCGTCTGGGTTATGGAAAGCATCAATACCACAGTCATAATATGAAGTTCCATCAGCGAGTACTCCGGCACATTGATCTGTTGCCATACTATTGTCAGTTTCTGCTTTATGTTTCGAAAGATAAGGACACAAAGTCGGGTAACAGTTGTCTAGGTCAAGAACGCTTGCGGCACAATAGTCATGCCAAGTGTCAAATCCTTCTGGTACTGGATTGTCAGGATTTTTTGGCTTTGGCTTCTGTTTAATGACATATTTTACATCATCTAATCTATCTTGCGCTAGAAATGAATCACTCAAAGAAATAAGAATTTCTTTCTCAAGATATTCCTGTGGGAATACAGTACCAAAGTCAATTGGAGTCGTGTCAACATATAAAGCATTCTCAATCTTGGCTGTTACGTTGATGATGTGAGCCTCATAAGCTGAAAGAGCTGCTACTCCACCAGCTACGGCCACGACAGCAACCAAACCTAATAGAATTTTCTTTTTCATTTTTGTGTTTTTATTAATTGGTTTATTATGATTCGACCTTTATTTATCCTCCCAAATTTTGAGAAAAACTTGGGAGGGCTTGGTTTTTAAACCTGAACCCTACTCCGACCCAAGCACATAACTCGTTATATGCTCGGTTCGGGACCTTGGCCCCGAACTCTTTTGAGTCGGGGCACGGCCCAGGACAAAGCCCAAGCTTCGCTTTTCTTAAAATAAAAAAAACGAAGCCTAAGCTCCGCTAACAAAAAACAAAATTTGAGGAAGTGAATTGAGGAAATTTATTTATCTGATATAAAAACAGCATTACTTATCTATCTAGTTCCTCCTCTAGATAGGTTGCAGAAATACTTTACAAGACTATAATAATATAATCACTTTTTATCGGTTAAGTCAATAAAAAGTTATCCACAGATTATTCGCTTTATTCAAGAGAGATTTTCTTTGGGCACACTTGTTAGGGAGGAAATCACACTAACTCGGTGCCCAAAGAAAATCTCTCTTTTTTTTAATTCCTAGAAATATCTTAAACTAAATGAAAAAACCACCGCTCTCCTCTATCCCTCCTTTCACGTCTATTCTCAATATTATAGTCTGTAGTTACTCTTATCCCTCCTTAATTCTTTAAGTGTCCTACCTGTAATGACCTACCATTGTTTGGTGGTTAAATGGGTTTAATCCCATATCTATTTTCTACCAGACCAAGAAACCTTGTCAAGGCTTCGACGGGCTCAGCCTTGACCCCGCACATTTAGCTAAAGGTGAAGGGCGAAGAATCCTAAAACAAGAGGGACACCCGAAGATGTCCCTTTTGATGTCCCATTTGGGATATATTAATGTACAATTCTTTCGTTTATCTTTAGAGGCGGTATCCTCCTCTTCCTCTTGTCGCCTCTCCGGCGGCCTGCATCACATGGGTTGCTCTCGTCCCCATCGAGACAATTCTTCCTGGTGTCCGGGGTCTTCTTCCGTTCGTCGGTAGTAGAACTGGTTTATTGTCAGCGCGAGGGCAGTTGTCGGTGATACACCGTTCCACCCTCTGGCCAGAAGGATTCTTGAACACCTCCAGCACAAGACCACAGACGTCACAGGACCGCTGAGCTCTTCTCATTACCGACAGATCCCTTTCAAGGCTTCTAACGCGGGTTTCTCGTGGAGTTGTGGGCCGAAATTTCTTACTTCATACTAATCCCCCTTTCTGATAGGATACAAAACCTTCGAAAACAAAACGATTTTTTAATATATCAAATATAAAGAACCTTGTCAAGGCTTCATAATAGAAAAACACAAAAGACCCTTCACCTTTAGCTAAAGGTGAAGGGTCTTGTATTATTATTCCAAGAAAATTTACTTTAATTCAACCTGGGCTCCTGCTGCTTCGAATTTCTTTTTCATCTCTTCTGCCTCCTCTTTTTTAACATTTTCTTTAACCATCTGGGGAGCAGAAGCTGCAGCATCAACTAAATCTTTAGCGTCTTTTAGGCCTTTCTCGGTAACATCTCTGACTACTTTAATCACTTCTATTTTTTGACTGCCTATGCTTTTCAGCTCAACATTAAATACAGATTTTTCTTCTACGGCCGGGGCCTCACCTGCTGAGGGAGCTACAGCCATAACCGGAGCTTGAGCAGAAACTCCGAATTTTTCTTCTAAAATTTTAACTAACTCGGCCAAATCCAAAACCGACATTTTCTCGATTTCTTCGACTAATTTCTTAAATTTCTCCGGAACCTTAACTTCCTTTTTCTTTTCTTCTTTTGACTCCTCTTTTTTTTCTTCGACCATAATATTAGTAAACAAGGAACAGACAACAGTTAACAAAATTTTCGTTAGTTACTACTATCCGCTATTCCTTGTTTTAGTTTATTTATTTTCGACCAAATGATTTTACCTATTTCTTCGGCTAATTGTATAATTTTTTCGTAATCAATTTTTGTAATATATTTTTCTCTGTGGGCAAAATATAAAAGGTATTTTGTTTCTTTTAATGATGCGTAAGATACTTCTAAGAATCTCACATATTCCTTTGGTCTCTGTCGAGCGAAACCTTCAATAATATTTAAAGGAATTGAAAGTGCTGATCTTTGGACTTGAGAAGTTAAGCCGAAAAGTTCTGATTTTGGAAACTTTTTAGAAACCTGATAGACCTGGAAAGCTAATTTATCTGCCTTTTCTAGTAAAATATTTTTAGTTTGCTCCTTGCTCACTGTTTACTGTTAACTGTTTTAAGACATAAACTAATCCTCTTAAATTCCCTTGTAAAACATTTACTAAACCAGAAATTGGATTAGAAATGCTTCCGACCAATCTTGCCAATAACTCTTCTCTGCTTGGCAATTGGGCTAAAGTCATAATCTCTTCCTGGTCGATAAATTTTCCATCAAAAAAACCAGATAAAATCTTTAGATTTTCATTAGTTTGGGAAAACTGATAAGTCTTTTTTAGAGGAGAAAGTGAATCTTTGAAAGCACAAACTAAGGCAATCTCTCCCTTTAAATCTTTCTCTAATTTTAAACCGGCCTTTTCCAGAACTAATTTAATCAAGGTTTTCTTCGCCACTTTTAGCTGACCCTCAACCTCTTTTATCTTTGTTCTGAGAACAAATAAATCTTTAACTTTCAGGCCTTTAAGATCGACAAAAACAATTGATTTCTGGTGATCAATTTTTTCTTTTAAATCATCTATAATATTTTGTTTTTGAGCTTTAGTTAAGGCCATAAGTTAATTAACAGAGAACAGAGAACAGAGAACAAAAAATAAAAAATGCCTGCTTCCGCAGACAAAATTGCTAACTGTTATTTGCTAACTGTTAACTTTTTAATCCTCGGTAGGATTTATCTGCCGTAGAGGCAGACCTACTGTCTGTGGATACTAATTTGAGTATAAGCTTTCTTATTCTTTTGTCAACCCCCCACACCTTTGGCTAAAGGTGAAGGGCAAGCCCAATTATTCTTTTTTTAGTGCTTCAATTATAGCTTCGGCAAATTTTTTGGCAGAAGCCGGGCCATCGGCCGTAATAATTTTTCCGTCTATCACTACCGGTTCTGAATGATATTCGGCGCCCTCTTCCTTTAGAATTTTAACGGCCGACTTATCCATTATATTTGACCAAACAGTGGCCTGTTTTCCGGAAAGCACTCCAGCTCTTGCCAAAATGGCAGGCGCTATACAAATTGCTCCCAAAACCATAGCACTGTCAGCAACTTCCCTGGCAATCTGGCGAGCCTGAGGATCATCAATATATTTTGCAGCTCCCGGTCCGCCGATAAATAAAACGGCGTTGTAATCACCAACCTTGAGCTCATCTAAAGTTAAATCTATTTTTACTTCCCCGCCCATCTTGCCAATGGCCCCACCCAAAGAAGTGCTAACCGTAGTAATATTAGCTCCGGCCATTTCCAGGGTTTGTTTGGGAATAAAATATTCTTCATCTCGAAATTCCCTGAAGGCAATAATCATGGCAATTTCCCTATTTTCTAATGGTTTAGGCATAATTCAGAAAATAGTAAACAGTAAACAAAGAATAGTATTCGTTATTCATTATTATCTGTTATTGAAGATATTTTGCTTTGGCGATATTGTGTTCTTCTAAGGTCCTGCTGAATATGGTTTGGCCTTCTGGTGTAGACAGATAATACCAAAACACGATCACATGGTTTCCCCCGACCCCCCTCTTTTAGAAACCCACGGCACTTCGTCCTGAGCTCAGTGTCGAAGGATTTCTAACGCTCACTTCGCTCACTGTTTTCCTACACGGGGGAAACCGATTTTTGGTATTATTTTAAAAATTTTGCTTTGGCGATATTATGCTCTTCTAAGGTCCTGCTGAATATGGTTTGGCCTTCTGGTGTAGACAGATAATACCAAAAATCGCTATCTTTAGGATACAACGCAGCCTCAATGCTTTCAAGTCCGGGATTACAGATTGGACCCAAGGGAAGCCCCGGGTATTTATAAGCATTATAAGGAGAATCAATTTTGGTTTCCTCTTTCGAAATTCTGGTTGTCTTTTTCCCGGTAATGTAAGCGATAGTGGCATCAACTTGCAAAGGAATTCCCGCCTTTAATCTTTTCCATAAAACCCCGGAAACCAGCTTTTTGTCTTCAAAAGTTCTTACTTCTTTTTCAATTAAAGAGGCCATGGTAATTATTTCAAAAATAGATTTTTTTTGCCGAGAAATTTCATTTCTTAAGTCTGGAGTCAGTTTTTTGTCAAAATTATTAAACATTTTTCTGATAATACTTTCCAAGCTCTCTCCTTTCTGGGTCTGATAAGTATCCGGGAATAAATAGCCTTCCAATCCTAAATTTTTTGGCTTATCTCTCAGAAAACTGAACTCAATCGAAAAATCTTCTGGCTTTGGCAGATCGGTTGTTTTTGAATAATCAATCAAGGGAAAACCAACTATCTCAAAGAGCTCTTCTGCCTGAAACATTCCCCTATTCTCAAGATACGAACCAATATCTCTTAAATTCCAACCTTCAATAATAGTAATCTCTTTTTTGATCACTTTACCTGAAACAAATTTCTCTGTAATTTCGGGAACAGCCATCGAGGGTGAAAGTAAATATTCGCCAGCCTGAAGATCTCCTGAGATTCCTTTGTAAAGAGTATAAAAACGAAAAAAAGGCCCTGATTTAATAAAGCCCTGTTTCTCTAAATTAAAAGAGATTTCTTTTGTTCCTTCTCCTGTTTTAATTATAAATATTTCTTCTATTTGGGAATTAACGTCTTTTGGTGAATAAATTCCGTACCACAAAAAACCAATAAAAATTAATATTAGAGATAAAAATAAAAGAAATGAAAGAAAATTTTTTTTCATAAGATTCAATCAATTTTGTGCAAGTGGTCTTAATTTTTTTCTTCAATTAGCGGGACAAAGGTAAAGCCGGGATATTCGACTTCTTTAAAACTATTCTCTGATTCTTTTATTAATAACCAGATTGAAGAACCAATGGGGGCAACAATTCTGCCTCCAATTTTCAATTGTTCTTTCCAGGCTTGAGGAACTTCTCTTGCCGAAGCAGAAGTTAAAATTCTATCAAACGGAGCTTCTTCCCGATAGCCTTTTGAACCATCAGCTACGATAAATTTAGCTATTCCTTTTTCAATAAAATTGTATCTGGAGATATTCCTTTCGCCAAATTCCTTTAATTCTGGCACTATTTCAATCGCAAAAACCTTGCCTTTCTCTCCGACTATATTAGCCAACAAAGCGGTCGTCCAGCCAGATCCAGACCCTACATCTAAAATTTTATTTCCGAGTTCCGGCTGTAAATGTTCTAACATAAAAGCCACCACTAAGGGCTGGGAAATAGTTTGGGAAAAGCCTATGGGCAAAGCCTCGTTTATCTCAGATAGGTCCTTCATATCTTCCGGTAAAAAGTCGACTCTTTTAATTTCCTGAAAAGCCTCAATTATCCCGGGAGTTTTTAAGTAACCTTCTCTGATTAAAGAATCTATTAAATACATTTTCTAATTATAGCATGAAATATTAGTATAAACCCCGTTAAAGATTATAAGGGCAGAGAAAAAGCACAAAGCAAACAAATCTCTAACGGGGTAAATAAAAAAAACGCTTTGAAACGCTTTTTATACTCACTCTTGATAATTGCTTATTTATAATTAATTCTTTTTTAAAACTCTCTTCAATCCGGGAAGGAAAAGTTTAAAAATATCAAAAGAACCATATTCATCTATAAATTCTTTAGCCTCCTTATAATTCCCTATAGCTAAATGATACTCAAGAATATGAGAAAGTTCGTCAATACAAATAAAAAGTTTTGTAAAATTAGGCCAGGAGATGCCTTTTTTTATCTCTATTGCTCCTTCTTTTAAATAGAAATTTTGAGCTATAGCTGAACCGAACGCAGAATGTGAAGTCTCGGGGTTTTTTAACGAATTAAACCACAAGGTAAAATTCCAACAAATATGCATAATCAAAATGGCTTCTAATTCTTTCTGGGTAATAACTCCTTTCAATAAAAGAGGGCCATAACTCTTAATGCCCAGAATATTAGCATAAAGCTCATCAAGTATTGGAAAAAACCTTCCTAATCTTTTCTCGGCATCTCGATATCGTATTAAAGAATGACAAATCTCGTGACTAAGGATACATCTTAAAGATCCTTTGTGAAGAAGATCTTTAGAATAAGATTTCTGGAAATTTTTGCCAAAAACTGTCTTAAAAATTGGGAAATGTCTGTTCTTAAACTTTAAGTCTAAAGAACCATCAAATATACTAAGGTTTGATCCGTATTTTTCCATCAAATCAACGCTATTAGGAAGATTGGTTCCAATAAACAGAAAATCAGCAATTAAGCCAGAGAAAATAGCCGTTTTATCAACCCTTATCCCTACCTTAGAAATATCGACTTTTTCTGATCCAGCTAAAATTTTTCTTCGACCAGTTAGAATTATATTTTTAGATTTCTCAGCCTCTTTAGTTCGCTTTTCATCTAAAATCCCCACCCAAGCCTGATAAGCGCATTTTGTAAAAAAAAGTTTGTCTAGATAACGTTCAAGGGGACCTATAACAAAACTCAATTTAAATGGCTCTGCTTTAAGCCAAAAAATCTCACTCTCTTCATATTTTCCATTAAGCAAAGAATGAGCCCGGCTTATAAGATATTGAGAAAAATTATAGTCATCTGAAAGGCCGGCGGCATCGATCAAAAGTTTAGCAATCGGTTTTAATTCTTTTCTAAACTTCATGTGATAAGGAATAGCTATCAGTTTCCCAGATTTATTCCTTTCTACAAAAGTATAAGGACTCAAAATGGCGGGATCTTTCTTGGCAGCTTTCTTAATCTCCCCAACCTTAGCATCGTGAGGATAAAAATTAGCTCCCAAATATTTATTATTCTTCTGTTTTAAATAAAGAGGAGCTATAAGTTCAGCCGTCTTAACTAATTTCTGAAAAAGAGCTTTCTCTTTTCGAGAAAGTTCTTTTGTGCTAATTTTGAATTTTTTAATACTCTTCATAATTTTTTATGATATAGTCGGATTTTGATAATTATTATTTATTGTAGATTATATTTTATTTTTAATATTTTACAGGAATGATTAACAATCGGGGTAACTATTTTTGTGGTTTCCCCTACTCTTTTCCCCATCAGGGCTTTCCCTACCGGTGATTCATCAGAAATTCTGTTATTTGACGCATCAGCCTCCAGGCTTCCAACAAGGGTAAATTCTTCTATTTGACCATTGAGTTCAATTAAAATTGTTGCCCCAAGATTAACAATATCTCTTTTCGCTTTTGGTGGAGACTTTATTAGTTGATAGTTCTTGAAGATATTATTCAATTCAATCAACCTGGTTTCAAGAAAAGCTATATCTTCTTGAAAAGAAAGATATTCAGGATTTAAATCTTCTGAATGCCAAACCTTGGGAGATTCTCCTCGAATCATAAGAGATTTCATCTTTCTTAGATGTTGATACTCTGCTTTTAATTTTATTGATCCTTCTTTGGTTAGATAGAAATTTTTTTCTTCTGGCATTAATTGTAGCTTAAATTTATTTTTTATCTGCCGAAATGTTTTAAAAACAAAGGCTAGGATAGTTTCATTAATCTTAATCTCTAAGATGATCTTGTCAAGGTTGGTTGATATTTCGAATGAAAATTAACCTTTACTCCTGTCTTCTAATGGCTTTGCCGCAACCCTATATAATATAATCGTAGAGAATATTGTCAATACAACCTGTGGATAATCTGTGTAATAAGGGTAGTTCATTTTTTTACTCTTATTTTGCTCGAAATTTAACCTGAAAAACAAAAATTACCCTAATATAGGGTAATCAGAAAAAGAAAGGATTCTTGTTTTTATCCCCTTTTTAAAATCTTTTCATAAGTTCTTTCAGTTCTTTCCTTATCCTCAGTCTCTGAAAAAAGCTAAGCCTGTCAATGAATAATCTTCCATCTAAATGATCAATCTCGTGTTGGAACACTCGAGCTTGAAGACCCTGAGCTGAAATTTGAACTTCCAATCCTACTTTATCTCGAGCGCTAATTTCAACTTCTTTTGCTCTCTTTATTTTTAACCGAAGGCCGGGAAAGCTTAAACAACCCTCTTCTGTAATCTCGGTTTTCTTACTTCTTTTTATAATTTTCGGATTAATAAGCTCGAGAGGGTCTTTTTCGGTTTGAATAATAATTATCCTTTTTAATTGCCCCACCTGGGTCGCAGCCAATCCTACTCCCTCATTCTTTATCATCGTCTCTACCATATCTTTTTTAAGCTTCTCAATCTCGTCAGTTATCTTCTCAACCGGTTGAGCTTTCTTACGTAAAATTGGGTCAGGATATTTTTTAATTTCTAAAATAGCCATTTTAAAATTAGTATTATAGTCTAGTTCACACTGAGCGAAGTTCCACGAAGTCGAAGTGCAGGCCCGCCAGGACTCGAACCTGGAACCAACGGTTTTGGAGACCGTCATTCTACCAATTGAACTACGGGCCTATCAATAATTATTTCTTTCCTTCCTTATGCAGAGTATGCTTCCTGCACCACTTGCAAAACTTCTTCAATTCCAACTTCTTCTCGGCTATTCCCCGAGACCTGTGGACAAAGTAATTAATTTTCTTGCACTCTTGGCACTTAAATTTAACAAAAGGTTTTTTTGCCATAAATCTGAAATCTATTTTTATTAAATTATGAGCCACCCGTGGGACTTGAACCCACGACCTACTCCTTACCATGGAGTTGCTCTGCCTCTGAGCTAGGGTGGCATAACTAAAGTAGTGGGTAGGGAGGGACTTGCACCCCCGAAGGCAAACGCCAGCTGATTTACAGTCAGCCCCTTTTGACTACTTAGGTACCTACCCTTTTATCAAATCAAAACTATTTTACCACAAAAATCATTATTTTTCAATCTTTCATCCCTTCGGTAAACTCAGGGCAAGCAGGTTCAGGACGAGATTATTTTTCTGTGTTTTTTCCGCCACTCAATAATCTTTTTGTGATCACCAGATAATAAAACTTTAGGTACTCGCCATTTTGCTCCCTTCCTGGGCGAGAAAATTTCCGGTCGAGTATACTGAAAATATTCAATAAATCCCCTGCCAGCTCTTCCCGGAAGAGCCGGTACTCTTTCTTTCAAAAATTGTGGTTTTCCTAAAACTCCAGGGATCAACCTAGCCACTGTTTCTACTACCACCATTGCCGGCAATTCTCCGCCCATTAAAACATAATCGCCGATTGAAATTGCCTCATCTGCAATATATTTTGCCACTCTTTCATCTATGCCTTCATAACGGCCGCAAATCAAAATCAACTGGTCAAACTTAGAAAATTGATAGGCCATCTTCTGGTTGAATTTCTTTCCCCGAGGCGTAAATAAAACAGTTTTTAATTTATAGTTTTTAGTTTTTAGTTTTTTTATATCTTTTACCGCTTTATAAATCGGCTCCACTTTCATTACCATCCCCATTCCGCCGCCATAAGGCCGATCGTCAACAATCTGATGGCGATTAGCTGTCCATTTCCTTAAGTTATGAATTTTAATTCTAATTAAATCTTTTTTAAGGGCCCTCTTAATAAGTGATTCCTGAAAATAGGAATCAAAAATTTCAGGAAAAATAGTAATAATATCAAATTTAATCATAAATCATTAGAGAAATAAACGAAAACGGCGCTACTTAATTTATATGGTAGCACCGTTTTCTATCGTCGTAAATCCTTTTTATTCGGATTTTACAGTTTCAAATCTTCCAGCTCTTCTCCTCCGCTCGGAGCTGATGTTATTTTTCTTCCTCGAGTAGCTTTATCGCCTTCTGGCTCTTCGATTTTAAGATTGACTCTGGCGTGATTTTTTAGCCCGACAATCCGAACCAGATTCCTAATTGCTCTAGCAGTTGATCCTTCTCGGCCAATAATCTGACCCATGTCCTCTGGGTTTACTTTCAAAGAAAGCAAGACTCCCATTTCGTCAACCTTTCGGTCAACTTTAACATCATCAGGATTATCAACTAAAGACTTAACAATGTGCTCAAGGAAATCTTTGTCATTTACTTTAGCCATAATATCTTTCTGTGTTCCAAACGCCTCAAACGTCTAAAACGTTTCAATCAGTTTAGTCAGTAGCTCGACCTTTGCTTCCGATTCTTTCCTTCAAGAAAATAGAGAATCAAAAAGACTGTAAAAAGCTACTATTCTACTATTTTACTTATATTTTTATACTTGTCAATATCTTGTAGGACAAAGGTGCTCTCATAACAGAGAAACTATTCTCGCGAGAAATCGCAAGAATAGCGAAGAGAGAGATTATCTTCTGTTACGAGAGCGCCTCTGCCCGTGAGATAGGCTCTCGAGCAGCAGGTCACTCATTTCGTATTTTGGCAAGAGTAAATCGTGGAAGCCACAATTTAACTCATCTACCTTATCTCCTTGTAGTAAGGAGAGACCTAGAAAGAATTTGTTTACCCTGAGCCTGTCGCCCTTCGGTTTAACTCAGGGCGACCCTGAGTATAATCGAATGGGTCGAAGGGTTTCTTTCCAATTCTCTCATCGCTATAAAGTTGGGTTGTGAGGAGGCCTGCTATGAGTGTTACCGACAGGCCTCCTCACTATGTAGACGGGGAAATAAGCACTGAGACCGGCCCCGCCGTTGTTTTGCCCCGCCGGCCGGTAGGGCTAACTATTACGCATCTTCCCTCCTCGTGGGACACGAGACAGCCTACTCCACGGGTTTAACCATGAAATAGGCCTTGCCACCCGGGAGAATGATCTTATCCCCAAGGTGAACCGCCATGGCGGTTCCCGACGGCAAAGGGATCCCGTTAACGATAATCCCTTCTACCAGGGCTGCCATAATGGTTTCGTCTTCGTCGGGATCAAGCGCTAAACAGAGAACCCTTCTCCGGCGAAGGCCGAAAAGAGTCCTCTCTTCGAACTCCGTCTCTCCTCCACCAAGGGCATGGACAGAATGCTTCATTCAGATCTCCCTTCTTACTACTCCCGTCGAAGCTTCCCTCGTACTTCGATGAACTCAGCACAAGAAAAATTTCGGAAGGACTAGTTTTATTTAAAAGGGTTGGTGGGGGGAGGAAGGCTAGATCTAGACCTCCATCGAGAACGATTCACCATCGTCCTGCACGGAGGCTTCGAGTCATGAAGCCCTCCTCCCCTCTGCAAGAAAAACAGCGACTGTCCGTCTTACAGATTCAAAAGAACTATTTTCGCGGCAAGCCATGCCGCGAAACTGGCTGCTATAATCCAACCGACAAGAGCCGGAGGATATTTGATCGCTTCTCTCCATCCCCCGAAGGGTTCAGAGACTACAGCCATAACTGCAACGGCGGCTATTGCTGCTCCCACCGCTGCCGCCGCGACCGCGATTGCGGCCGCAATACCGGGAAGAAATTCCATTCTACACCTCCTTTTGAATCTCTTGAATTTCCTTCCACTCACAATCCACTAAGGTTTAATGGACTCTGAGTGGCGGAGGACCTGATGTTGTTGTTGGTCCTCCTTAACAGTATTACCTTGTCTCGCTCAGGCGAGACTATTGCCCGGGATTTCGGGCTAGCGCCGCTTCTCCTCTTGCTTGCCCGGCAAAAGGAAGAGGACGACGATGGACATGAGTCCCAGAATGCTGATGATCGAGAATGCTGATGCAACCATAGGGCTGCCAAAACCTCTCGCTATCATGATTCCACCGGCGCCCATGAGGAAGACGAGTATAGAGCTTAGTATTGCCGTCCCCCTCGTCTGAACATTATCCCCGACAACCCGCCTCGTCTCGGTGACGAATCGATCCACCACCGCCCTCATTATCTCAAAAAAATCCATCTGGATTCTCCTTTCTCTTCACTTCTCCAGCATGTGGCCGGAACCGCAATTGGCCGAAGCCGATTTTGCGGAATAGTGAGAAGAGAATTAGAAAGAAATTTTCTTCCTTCCAATTCTCTCGTCACAATCGTTTCAATCCTTATTAAATTTACAAAGTGCTTGCCTCGTCGGCAGGTCGCCAATGAGGCGACTTCCCTGCCTCTAAATAATAAAGCGCTCTCGAGAAGAGAGCGCTTTATCCAATCAATTGTTAAAGCAATAACCAATCATCGAATTCGATGATTATTAACTCTCTCCTCAATCTGCTTATTTACGTAATAAATAAGCAGATTTACTATGTATGAAAAGATCATGTTTATTCACTTACAATGGTATTGTAACATACCCTATCAAACTTGTCAACCCCCATACTAATTTTCGCCGGTGCGGGACCAAGAACCCCATTTTAACCAAGAAGCACCCTATCATTAGGGCGCTTTCTAATTAGTCCTATTTATTTTTATTATTCACTCCCCTTTTGACTCCCTCTCTATTTTTTTCTCTGGTTCTCCCTCTTTTTTTTCTTCTTTTGCTCCCTCTTTCGGTTTTTCCTCGGGTTTTTCTTTCTTTGATTTTTCCTCTTGTTTTTCTGCTGGTTTCTCCCTTATTTCCTTTTCTGGTTTTTCCTCTTTTTTAGGCTCTTCTTTCGGTTTTTCTTCCCGCCCTTTCGGGGCGAGGCTCGCCTCTGCTGAAACGGCTGGTTTCTCCTCTTTCCTGGAGTCTTCTGGTTTTGCTTCTTCCGGTTTTTTATCTTTCTCTTTCTTTGGGCTTTCAGCTTCATCTTTCTTAGTTAAGGTTTCTTTCGCCGGCTCTTTTGCGGATTTTTCGGCCTCCACTTTCTTCTTCTTGTGCACAGAAACTTTCTTTGCTTCAATAATTTTACCAGTTACCAATAAATTATGAACCGTACCCGAAGGCTGGGCTCCAACTGACAGCCAGTATTTAATCCTTTCTGCCTTTAAATTCTTTTCTTTAGTTATGGGGTTATAAAAACCGACAATCTCAAGAAAACTGCCACTTTTTGGTGCATTCTTTTTTTCTGTCACTACGATCCTGAAAACTGGCTGATTTTTTTTACCAACTCTTAAGAGTCTAATAACTAACATACCCCGTTAGAAGCCCTTGGCGAAAAAGAATTTTAATCTGTTCTTTAGGTATCTTCTGCCCATTCCAGATTTTAGATACTTTTCTCGCGCTCGGGCATCTTTCTTATTTAGATTAATTTCGCAGTATATAAATTTCCATGGTGCCCCGTATTTTGTCGATTTATTTTTACTTGAATTGTGGCTTAAAATTCTTTTTCGTAAATCCTTAGTTGAACCAATATACCAACGGTCAGTCTTTTTACTAGATAATAAATATACGTACCATATAATCGGGCTTCTAACGGGGCATATTACCATTTTTTAACTTCTAAAGCTTTTTTGGCTGCTGCCTCCTCTGCCTCCTGTTTTGAAAAGCCCTCTCCCTCAGCGACTAATTCTTTATTAAGGAGAACGCCTACTATAAAATGCTTGGTATGGTCTGGCCCCCGCTCTTTTAAAACTTGATAAATGGGAGTAATTCCCGTTCTTTCTTGGGCTTCTTCCTGGAAAAGAGATTTCGAATCTTTATAAAGACCGGCCTCAATGATATGGGGAAGCTTTCCTGTTAAATGTTTGGTAATAAATTTTTGGCAAACATCGTATCCTTGATCAAGATAAAGAGCGCCTATTAACGCCTCAAAAGTGTTAGCTAAAATACACTGACGAGCTTTCCCCATTTCTTTAACTTCTCCTCGGGAAAGCAAGAGAAAACCGTTCAAATCAATCTCTTGGGCAACCCGGGCTAGCATTTTTGAGTTAACCAAAGCTGCTCTCCAGTTAGTTAAGTCTCCTTCTGATTTTTTGGGGTAATTTTGATAAAGATGTCCAGTAATGATTAATTCCAAGACAGCGTCCCCTAAAAACTCTAATCTTTCATTATGCTCTAAATGAAATTTTGGATTTTCATTTAAATAAGATCTGTGGCAGAAAGCTTGGATTAAAAGATCTTTGTTTTTAAATTTAAGGTTTAGTCTTTTTTCTAGCTGAGAAAAGTCGTGCACAAAATTCATTGCTAAATTACTAAACTGTTAAATTGTTAAACCGATATAAAGAGCCGGCGATGTAACAATGTAACAATTCGACAATGTAACAATTTTACTTCTCTATTTCTTTGTAAACTGTTCCCAAAACGCCATTAATAAATTTCCCAGAAGATTCGCCGCCGAAAGTCTTTGCTAATTCAATGGCTTCATTTATCGCTACTTTTGGCGGGACTTCTTCTTTATTACCATATAACAATTCAGAAAGTCCAATCCTTAAAACGTTCCGGTCTACAATTGTTATCTGATTTATCGGCCATTCAGGAGCTGCCTGTCCAATAATTTTGTCAATTTGAGAAAGATGCCCGACAACTCCTGTAATTAATTGCCAGACAAAGCTCTGATTCTCTAATCCCGGGCCAAATTCTTTAATGTTTCTTTCAACAATTTTCTCAAGGGCTTTGGATTTTTGCCCGGAGAAATCCCACTCATATAAAGATTGTATGGCAATTGAACGTGATAAATGTCGAGAGGCCATTTTTCTATTTCTTTGATAATCCTTCCCAAGTTAAGGATTTTTCTTTTATCTTCTCTTTTCCTTCTTTCTCTCTTGTCTTCTCCTCTTTTTCTCGTTGCTTTCTTTCTTTTTTAGTCAGTTTCTTCAAAACATCAATTACTTCTCTGTTATTATATAATCCACAATTCCAACAGAGGGTATGAGATAAAACCTCTTTGCCGCATTTCGGGCAAAGAGATAAATTTGGCGCTTCAAGAAAAAGATGCATTCGGCGCTTATTTCTTCTAGATTTTGTATGTCTTTGTTTAGGAACCGCCATATTAAAAGTGGTTACATGGCTACATTGTTACATTGTTAACTCAAAAAATCAAGTTCTATTGAACTATTTGACAATTTAGCAATTGGTTTATATGTCTTCCTGTGGATTTTACAAATGCCGTATTTTTTCAGCATTCTTTTGTGATACTCTGTCGGATAACCTTTGTGCTGATTAAATCCGTAACGAGGATATTTTTCATGGTATTTTTGCATTATTCTATCGCGGGTAACTTTGGCAACAATTGAAGCTGCAATACAAGAAAATACTTTCTCATCAGCCTTTATAATTAGCCTGTGTTTTATATTTTTTAGTCCATTATTTTTTAAAAACTTGCCATCAATGATTAAAAAATCAGGAAGAAGCTTCAATTTCTGGACAGCTCGAAACATGGCCAACTCTGCAGCGTTTTTAATATTGATTTTATCAATAACTTTTTCTGAAACCCTGGCTGTTTGCCACTCTATTACTGGATTCTTAGTTATAAGCTTGTAGAGTTTTTCTCTTTTAGCTGATGTTAATTTCTTGGAATCCTTGAGTTCATGAATTTGCACCAATTTATCGCCAATTCCCCGAATTGATTTTAATGTCACCGCGGCTGCCACTACGGGTCCCGCCAAAGGACCACGGCCCGCTTCGTCTAAACAGGCCACCCTTTTGTATCCTTTTTTCCATAATCTTTTTTCCTCTTTCAGGTAAGGGGTTCTCATTTATTCATTATATCATTTTAAAACAAAAAGGGCGGCCAGCTGACCGCTCTCTGAAGTTTCTCCTTTAGCTTCTTTTGAAGACATATTTATAGGCTTCTAGGTTTTATCTTTACTGCTTTTTCCACGGCTTTAGCTACAACGTCTGCCACCCTATTTTGAAAGATAGACGGCAAAATGCGCTCTTTTGAAGGATGACGGACCATATTAGCCAAAGCATAGACGGCGGCAACTTTCATGTCGGTTGTAATGCGTGCTACCCGAGCATCAAGGGCTCCTCGAAATACTCCGGGAAAGGCCAGAACATTATTAATCTGGTTAGGAAAATCACTTCGTCCTGTTCCTACCACTTTGGCCCCAGCTTGTAAGGCTTTGTCTGGCATAATTTCGGGAACAGGATTTGCTAAAGCAAAAACAATGGGATTTTCTGCCATAGAACGAATCATTTTCTGGGTTACAATATTGGGTCCCGATACTCCAATCAGAACATCCGCGCCCTTAAGGGCTGTATGAATCCCCCCTTTAATCTTCTCAGAATTAGTATGTAAAAGAAGAGCTTTGCGATAAAGATTCATCTTCCGATCATAAGGAGAAATAATTCCTTGTCTATCTACCACAATAATTTCTCGCACCCGAGTACATACATTTTTTGGTATTGAGCGTTCCCCAAGAACACCATCTAAACATAACAAAAGATTGGCAGTTGCGGTACCGGCTGCTCCGGCTCCAAGAATAACGATTTTTAAATTTTCAAAGCGCTTTTTGACCACTTTCACGGCGTTAATAAGAGCAGCCAGAATAACAATTGCTGCCCCATGCTGATCATCATGAAAAACAGGAATACCGATATCTTGCAGAAGTTTTTCAATCTCAAAACAACGCGGAGCTGCTATATCTTCCAGATTAATACCTCCAAATCCCGGAGCCAAAGCTTTCACAATATCAATAATCTCTTCTGTATTTTGGGTAGCCAGAACAATAGGCCAAGCGTCGATATTGGCGAATTTTTTAAAAAGTATTGCCTTGCCTTCCATGACCGGTAAGGCGGCATAAGGACCAATATTACCAAGTCCGAGCACCGCTGAACCGTCTGAAATAATAGCAACTGTATTTCCTTTTATTGTGTACTCAAAGGCCTTTTTAAAGTGTTTTTTTAACTCGTTACTTACAGCAGCAACTCCGGGAGTATAGGCGATGCTTAAGTCGTGGCGATTCCTGATTGGAAATTTTGATTTTATCTCAAGCTTTCCGTGTTTCTTTTTATGAAGCTCTAATGACTTCTTATTGTAATCCATTCCATTAAATAGATATTATTTTACCTAAAATTAAACTTTTATCGACTAACCCGAAATTTTTACTTGATTTTGACCAGGGAAGAGTTCCTTCAAGAAAATAAAAGCTTTTTCTAATGAATTTTATTCTTTTTATTAAAATTTCTCTTTGATCTTTCGGATTTCTAAAAACGACGAAATCGCCGATTTTCAGTCTCAATAAATTAGTCGCAAAATAAATTTTCTCCGGGATTAGTTCCGGCCAAGCGCTCTCTCCTTCAACTTTAACTAAAAAAATCAACCCCTTCACCCCGTTAAAAATAGATAGATTTCTTACGGGGTTAGTAAAGTTTGTCGGTGAGCTCTTTGTAGGCCCGATATCTTGCTGGAGTATTTTTGACTTCATAGAAAATTTTAGCGATCTCATCAACGGCCCCAACTAATTTCTCGGCTGCCCCTTTATTTATTTCCTGTTTATTTTTAGAACAAAGTTTTGTCGCCTGCCAAAAAAGATCATGCAGATTAGGAAATTTCTCAAGATGCTCTGGCTTAAAAAAATCAGACCATAAAGTGTAAAGCTCTTTTTTGCAAATTTGAGCGTGTTCTTCTTTAATAGCGATCCTACGGGAAATAGTATTATGATACTGCAGTATAGCTTTAGCGTCACTCGAATCTTTAGGTGGCCTGAACACTTCTAATTGCTCAACCATTCTTAAAACGGTCTTGGCGGCTATTTTGGCAGGCGTGGGCTCATAAATTGAGCAAGGAATATCACAGTGAGCTTGAGCTGTAATTTTTGGAAAAAAATTTATCATACTTGAAGTAGTTTTTAAAATATCACTCGACATTTTTCGTTTAGATAATCTATTTTCCTAAAGCTTGCTTTAGGTCCATTGCGTGTTCCTGTTCCATGGCCAATATATTCCTAAGCTGTTGAGCTAAGGCAAACTCTTTCATTTGTTCTGCCTGCTCTATCCTTGTCTTATACCTTGCTATGGCATCTTCTTCTCCGTCTAAATCCTGTTGAAGCATTTCTCTGTTGTCGTTAGAGGTTCTTATTTGCCCGACATCAACTGAAGGAACTCCTCCTAAAAAATCAATCTGGTCTGAAAGAATTATAGCATGAGCAATCTCTTCGTTTGCGTGAATCCTAAGCTCTTTTATAATGTCTCCAAACTCAGCGCCGGTCATTACGGCAGCGTGTTGAATATACTGAATGGCAGCTGAATATTCAAGCTCTAAGTCTTTATTTAATAATTCAATTAATTTGTCTTTATTTATCTCCATTTTTATAAATCTTTTTAGTTGCGATTAAATCGACCTTTATATTCTAAAATAAATTGATATTACTAATATTCCGTAAGGCCGAAATTATTATAGCTTATCTCCGACTTCTATGTCTATCTTCGCTGATGAACTAATTCCCAGGGCCCTGGAAAGTTCTTCCTGTTGAAAACCAACGATGACATTTTCTTCGCCATTGTTTCCAACGGTAATTACGGGTACACTCATTTGGCCGGATTTTTCAACCATCGCCTTAGCTGCTTCGCTGTCTTTAGAAACATCAATTTCTGTGTATTCAATCTTATTGTCTTTAAAGAATTCTTTAGCCATCGTGCAATAAGGGCAAGTTGGCGTTGTGTAAATAGTTACATTTGGCATAGTTTGAATAAATAATTTATTTATTACTGTCCTTTAAATTCTTCGATTACTCTACAAGTTGGACAATGATAATAGAAATTTCTTTTAATAATTGTTTCTTGCTCTAGACTGAAACTGGACATTGAAACCCAGATATCAAACTTAATTTTACAAGTAATACATTCTGATTTAAATTTATTGTAGTTTTTAACGCTCATATTTTAACCTTCAGTTTCTCGTTGATTATTATTTAAATTTATAGTTAAATCTTACCTACTAATTTAAGGCCTGGTTTTAAAGTTTTCTTGCCCGGCTTCCAATTGACTGGACAAACCTGGCCTTTATGCTCTCTAACAAATTTAGCTGCTTGAAGCTTTCTTAAGATTTCTTGTATATTTCTACCAATATCATTGTCGTGTACTTCATAAGCTTTAATTATTCTATCAGGATCAATGATAAAAGTCGCTCTTAAAGAGATTCCTTCGTTTTCGATATAAGTACCTAAAGCCCGACAGAGCTTTCCCGTGGGATCAGCCAGCATGGGAAAGTTAATTTTTTTAATAGCTGGAGAATTATCATGCCAGGCTTTATGGACAAAAACAGTATCTGTACTCACGCTTAAAATTTCAGCTCCCAATTTTTTGAATTCTTTATAATAATAAGCAGCTTCTTCTAATTCTGTCGGGCAAATAAAAGAAAAATCGGCTGGATAAAAAAATAGAACTAACCATTTACCCTTATGATCTGAAAGGCTAATCTTTTTAACTCTATTCTCATGAAATGCTTCAAATTCTAAATCAGGAATGGTCTTTCCCACTAGAGGAAAAAAAGCAGTACCTTCCTGTCCATCTGGGCTTTTTATTGGTTTTTTCATATCTTAAACGTGTCTTAGCCTAACAGCGCTCTTTTGGCAATTTATACTCTTTTCTTGTTTTATATTCTTGTTTTTTACCTAAATTCCATTGCTGAACCGGCCTCAAATAGCCAACTATCCTTGAATAAACTTCACATTTCCTAAAATTAGTTAAACCAGGATTTTCTTTAAAACATTTATCGCACTTTAAAACTGTAAATTTTTCTCCCCCATCTTCGAATGCAAGCAGAACTCCATTTTTAATTTCTTTGTTCTTGATATCGATTTTTGCCTGGCAATCGTGGCAATAATGGTTCAACGGGCTCGCCATAAATTTATTATTTGTTTTGACAGTTTTTGCAGTAACCATAAAAATTGATTTTATAACTTTCTATTTTGCCGACCTTTGTTCTTTTATTTTTTAACATAGAACAATTGTTACAAATGTCTTCAAAGATATCAAAAATCTTATCGCAATTTAAACATATAAAATGAGCGTGAGAAGAAATATCAGCATCAAAATGAGCTACTCCTTTAGAAATAATTTCTTGAGCTTCTCCTCTTCTTTTGAAGTCCTTTAAAATTCTGTAAATTGTTGCTCGGCTTATTCTCGGTAATTTTTTCCTTATCACCGAGTAAACATCTTCTGCTGAAGGATGACTTGTAACGCTTTTGAGATAACCTAAAATAGCTTGTTTTTGACAAGTGGTTCTGCATACTTGTTCTTTTGGTTTCTTTGCTCTGACCACCATATTATTTACTAATAGTAATTATTAATTAATAATTATTCCTATTTACAGGATAGCTCCATCGAAAAAACCTGTCAAGTGGAAAACTACTTAAACAGGTTTTTTGTAGAGATAATATAAAAATTTCAGGGACGGCCCGGAAACCTTGCTAACTACAGACAGAAGATGACAGCCAATACGTCATCATAGCTAGGGCGGATGAGCCGGGGCCATAATCTTCGACACAGGGTAATTGCCGCGGAATCGCGCACCGCCCCAGGCAATGTTCTTTCCTTGCTTAGTACCTTCGTTTGCATTTGCAGGGCAGACCTACTTTTTCTTTGAATTGAACACAGATTTGAGCAATAAAAAATCTCGAGAGATGTATAGGGCGACGACCTACTCTCGCTCCGAAGAACTACCATCGGCTCTGGAGGATTTCACTTCCGAGTTCGATATGGAATCGGGTGGAGCACCTCCGATATCGTCGCCTTATACAGATCTCGAGCTCAAATTTTTATTCGTAGATTCGAGTAACATAGGGTTAGCAATTATTAATTACTAGCTAAGAGTATATAATCGTTTGATTAGTAATGCTCGGCTTAATCCTTTACAGGACTTACACCTACATCCTATCAACCTCATAATCTCTGAGGAAACTAAGAACCCTTATCTCGAGGTGGGCTTCGTGCTTAGATGCTTTCAGCGCTTATCCCTTCCCAACTTAGCTACCCAGCTATGCCCTTGGCAGGACAACTGGTAGACCAGAGGTTGGTTCATCTCGGTCCTCTCGTACTAGAGACAACTCCTCTCAAGGTTCAACGCCTGCGGTAGATAGGGACCAACCTGTCTCACGCATATCAAAGCATATAATATTTTATATGCTCGACCGAGCACAAAAATTTCATTTTTTGTGCTTTGGTTTCTCACTTATTACTAAGTGTATGGACTATATCACCACCCAGCTCCAATTTTTCAAAATTGGGGTTGGGGACCGACGTATTATGGAAAGTTAAAACACTTCCATCCCCAAGCACATAAAATTCTATGTGCTCGGAAGTCTCTACGGAACCCCTGTTTTTTGTTTAAAAATAGGGTTTCCTCGGTATTGCCCTTATTCCGACAGGAAAAAATATAAGGGTTTCACCGATATAAGTCGGTTTGTTCGATCACGATTACTCGTGAAAGCCGCCGCGTCTACCCGATGTCTAAAGATTCTTTTTTTGACGGTCTGAACCCAGCTCACGTACCACTTTAATTGGCGAACAGCCAAACCCTTGGGAGCTGCTTCACCCCCAGGATGTGATGAGCCGACATCGAGGTGCCGAACAGGGCCGTTGATGTGGACTCTCGGGCCCTACTAGCCTGTTATCCCCGGAGTAACTTTTAGCTGATGATCTCTGGCGGTCCTAATAACTACCATCGGTTCACTAAGTTCTGGTTTCCCAACTGCTCGCAATATCCTGCTCGCAGTAAAGCCGGCTTTTGGCTTTGCCCTATCACCAAGATTTCCATCCTTGGTTAGCCGACCTTTAAACGCCTCCGTTACCTTTTAGGAGGCAAGCGCCCCACTTAAACTACCCACCTGGCACTGTATCCAGTTGCTTTTGAAACAACCAGATTAGGATAAAGAATTTAGAAGATGGGTATTTCACTGGTGGCTCCAGACAGACCGAGATCTGTCTTTCAAAGCCTCCCCACTATGCTACGCATCCAAACTCAAAATCCAATACCAAGCTATAGTAAAGCTTCCGGGGTCTTTCCGTCTAGCCGCAGGTAACCGGCATCTTCACCGGTATTGCATTTTCACCGAGCTGCTTCTGGAGACAGTCCCCTAGTCGTTAAACCTTTCATGCGGGCCAGAACTTACCTGGCAAGGGATTACGCTACCTTTGGACGGTTATAGTTACCGCCGACGTTCACTGGCGCTTCACTCACTCAGCATTCCATCCAAAAGGACAGAGACCGGCGAGCTTAACGTTCCAGCACTGGTCAGGCCTCAGCCCCTATACATCCTCTTACGAGTTTAGCAGGGACCTGTGTTTTTGGTAAACAGTCGCCAGGGGTACTTTCACTGCGGCCCCGATTCATCACCGGGGCAAGGCTTATCCCGAAGTTACGCCTACTTTTTTGCCGAGTTCCTTCAGAAGCTTTCACTCGTTCACCTTAGTGCACTTACACTTACCTACCTGTGTCGGTTTACGGTACGGACCGAGCACATAAATAACTCCTAAAAAGATTTTCTGGGGAGCCCGCTCATTCGAGTTCACTGAGCCGAGGCTCAGCTTCCTGTTAGCCCTTGAAAAAATCTTAGACTAACAACAGAAATCCAATAATCTGCTCGAATTACTGAACTCCGTCCCTTTTTAGAATTACGTACACGGGGGCCGGAATATTAACCGGCTGTCCATCGACTACCCCTTTCGGGTTTGTCTTAGGTCCGCCTAACCCTTGGCTGATTGTCATTGCCAAGGAAACCTTAGGTTTTCGGTGGGCGGGGCTCTCACCCGCCTTGCGGTTACTCATGCCAACATTCTCACTCCTCTTGGCTCCACCTTTCCTCGCGGTTGGGCTTCGCTGCCAAGAAGACGCTCCCCTACCACGCCACTGCAAAAAACAATGGCATCCTTATCTTCGGTACCGAGCTTGAGTCCCGTAAATCTTCGGCGCAGGGCTTCTTAGTTAGTAAGCTGTTACGCACTTTTTAAAGGATAGCTGCTTCTAAGCTAACCTCCTAATTATCAATGAAACCCCACTTCCTTAAAAACACTTAGCTCTCAGCCTCATCGGCTGATCCACCGTAAAGGTGGAAGTTTAGGGACCTTAGATGAAGGTCTGGGCTGTTTCCCTTTCGACCACGGAGCTTAGCCCCCATAGTCTGACTCCGAGCGCATACCTACAGTATTCGGAGTTTGATTGAATTGTCTGAGTAAAACCCAAGATAACCCATTCAGTGCTCTACCCCTGCAGGTAGTATAAACTCGGGCTAGCCCTAAAGCTATTTCGGGGAGAACCAGCTATTACCAAGCTCGATTAGCTTTTCACTTCTTACCACAGCTCATCCCAGAGTATTGCACGGCTCACGGGTTCGGGCCTCCTCTCGCCTTTCGGAAAGATTCACCCTGGCCATGGTAAGCTCGCTTGGCTTCGGGTCCTAAACACTCAGTATTGTTGCGCTTTTAACACTTGCTTTCGCTGTGCCTTCGGGGCAAAACCCCTTAGACTAAACTGAGTACTTAGACTCGTTGGCTCGTTCTGCAAAAAGCACGCCGTCACCCACCCTACGCTCCTCACTTCGTTCGGAGCTACGGAATGGCAAGCCCTACATATAATATTCAATATTTTTATATAGCTTGTCGTTCCGAAGCTCGACGCGAAGCAAAGAGCGTAGGACGAGCTCCGACTCTTTGTGGGCGAGATGGTTTCAGGTTCTATTTCACCGGGATCACCTCCCTACTTTTCACCTTTCCCTCACGGTACTAGTTCACTATCGGTGATATCGAGTATTTAGCCTTTCCGTTTTAGTCACGGATGCTTCCCACAGGGCTATCGTTTCCCGTGGTACTCAAGACAAATAACAAGGAGCACGAAGTGATTTTTAGATACGGGGCTATTACCCTCTTTGGCTTCCCTTTCCAGGGTAATTCTCCTAACCAAACTCCGTCTAAGTGTTCTCCCTCTTGAGCCGAGCACATAAATAATTATGTGCTTGACTCCCGACGTTACTTTCTTACAACCCCCCGTCCTGTCGTAGACAGGACAAGGTTTAGGCTTCTCCCTTTTCGGTCGCCCCTACTAAGGGAATGGTACCACTAATAATTACACGAATCTTTCACAAATAATAACAAATTCAAATTCGTGAAAATACAAATCAGTCGCTCGGCTCTTTGTAATTACTCCGTAATTAAAAGTGATTTTAATTCGTGAGTATATTAGTGGTTGTTTTTTTCTTTTCCTCCGCTTACTGAGATGTTTCACTTCAGCGGGTTCGCTCCAAGTACATAATTAATGCACTCGGTAATTTCGTTTATCACGAAATTGGGTTTCCCCATTCGGAAATCCCCGGATCAAAGGTTGCTAAGCACCTCCCCGAGGCTTATCGCAGCCACGCCACGTCCTTCATCGCCTCGATATCCCAAGGCATCCTCCATCCGCCCTTAATTTTAATTGCAATTATCTTGCACATAAAATTTATGTGCAAAATAACCTCTTAGCTAGTAATTAATAACTACTACATATTTAATTGACAAAGTGCTTTTAGCGTTTAGATGATTAGACGATCAATGCTTAATGTCCTGCTCTTTTCTTCGTTCTTTAAACGCTAATCACTAATCACCTAGATATAAATCAGTCGCCACTTCGCTTCTCTTTCTTAATTGCGAAATAACTGCAAGGAATGTAAGGTGACTGATCATGTTATCTCGATTCGGTCAAAAATTAAAAACCGCTATTAAGGAAGCGGCCTTTCCGTAAAGATAAAAAACAAAGAAATTATCCGCTTCCTTTATTTAAGGTTTGATATAAATTAATCATAACAATTCTATTTTATGAAACTCAAAGCGGTTTGTCAAGCCCTCCCGTTCGCCTCTGCGGCGAATTTGGGAGGGCTTGCCCTCCCAAGCCGAACACATAAGAAATTATATGTTTCGGCTGGGATGACGAGTCTCAAAATTATAAACACTAAACAAAGGGAACAAACCCCCTTGAATTGCATTCAATTTCAGGCTTAGGATTCTATTTTAAAATTTTTTGCTTTAAATCTCGTAGAATCTCAGCTGCCACATCTTTTCCGCCCAGTCCAAACGCAATTCCTCCGGCAACAGCCAACATGGTAATTATGCCGGCAAATAAAATCCTAATCAAATCTGAGCCAATTCTCAACTGGTCCAAGATCAATAAAATCGCGAAAATCCAGATTGACCATTTAATAATCGCTCCAACCAGAGAACCATATCCTACCTTGACCCCCTCCACAACAGCTCTAACTATTTTCTCTAGAATCTCAGCCACAATCACTGACACCACGAAAATCAAGACGGCAACAATGACATTAGGGAGATAACCTAAAATACTTTGCAAAAGTCCGGCAAACTGAACTAACCCAAGAATCTCTGCCACTACCGACAAGACAACAACAAATATAATCCATTTAAAGATTGTGCCCAAGAAAGCAGCTGCATCCACCTTTAATTCTGCCTTGTCTAAAGCTTCCTTTATGCCCGCTCTTTCAATGTATTGATTAAATTTTATGACACCTAAAATTCTGGTAACCAGTTGACCAACTGCTAATGCAATCAACCAGCCAATGAATAGAATTATTAAAGCAAAAACCAACGTAATAATGCCATTAATAATTCCACCAACGAGGCCTGGCCATATTTCTACTAAAGAATCGTAAGTCCTTAGGGCTAAATTTTCAAGCATTGTTTTGTTTTAAAATGAGTTTAAAAATTCGACCTTTACTCCGTTAGAAGTTTGAAAGATTTAAGAGTTTTACCTAACAATTTTCATATACGCACAAAACACAGAACTTCTATCGGAGTTTAAGAAGTATTAGGATATTATAACAAACAATCAGAAGCTGTCCTGTGGAAAACTTTAATATATTGGCACCATAGGAAAACCAAAAATTGGACCAAAATTTTCTTCAACCCACCCTCCTATATTCTCCCAAAATTCTTCAGTTGTTTCTTTCTCTTTAACTGATAATTCTTCAATAATAAACCTTCCTTTGCTTATGGATAGACCACTTTCTGGAGAATAAGAATATGAGCCAACAGACTTCAAAACTTTCAAATAAGGAGTAATTCCTTTATCTAAGAATTCGGAAATCGGAGTCTGCAGTTTTTCGGCCTCGAAAACAAGAATCCCTCCTCCCAGCGCAGATTCAAACCTTTGTTTATAAAAGTCTAGAATAAAATTCGCGACCCATTTAAATGTTCCTAAATATCCATAAGGATAAGAATAAGAAATTCCAGTTATGTGCTTAGGAACTTTTTCGAATTGTTCAGCAAAAAGCTTAGAGTCTTTTAATCTTCTTTGCTTAGAATCACTTAAGCTTTTAAGAGTACTGATTAATCCTTCTTTAGTAAAAGTGAATATCGCCTTTCTTTCTTTTATTGAAAAGTTTAAGCCAAATTCTTCATAAACAGGAAGAGAATATATTTCAAAACCATCAATGATTTCTTTTTTAAAGCCTATTTTTTCTTGAGGAATTTGTTCCGGGGATAAAGAAGGAAGAGAGGGAGAAGTAAGTGAAATAAGAGGAATGGGAGAAATACTGATTTTTAAAAGATTTCCTTTAGCTTTATTTTCATCATCAACTTCAAGAATAAAAGCAACTATTGGCGTCTCTTTGCCGGTAGGTTCAGAAGCTAAAAAGAAGGCATAGTTCTTATCAAATAAAGCTAAGATGTCTTCTTTTATATCAATGCCTAAAGTTTCTCTTAAGAACTTTAAACTATCGTTATATTCTCTTTTTTCTTCGGTTGTCATTTGTTTGGTCAAAGTCTCTTCCAAATATTCAAAGGAACTTTTTAAGTTTCTTCCTTCGCCATAAAAAACAATTTCTTTATTCTCGATTTTTTCCGGAATAAAGCCGGCTAAACTTTCTTCAAAAGAGAACTGAGAAGATATAAAAATATTATCTCTTAAATCCAAAGAATATGTTTCTGTTGTTAATTCATTTTTCTCAGCGATTATTGCCCAGGCCATAGCTATTTTTTCAGATTCCTCGGATTCTTTCTTTTTGAAAAAAGGCAAATCCAGGGCTGCTTTCAGAGAATCAGCGAGTGGACCAAAAAAATCTTCTGTTTTGGCTACTACTCCGATTACTCCTGGTATCTTCATCATTTTTGAGAAATCGAGTTCACCATAGAAAAGAGCTAAATAATTTTTTGGTAGATATTTTTTAATTTTTCTATAAGCAGCATTTGAATAAATATTTTTTTCTTTCCCGCCTCTGAAAATATTGATTATCTTTTGATCTTCGGCAATATCAATAATCTTTTTAATATCTTCCGGTTTTGTGGCTAAAATAAAATGACCATCGGTTAAAGTAGTGGAGGGTTCAAGCCGAGGGCCACTTAAATTAGATTGATATGTAGGCACTGCCCTAACGATTATTCTCCCTCTGTAAGTTTCTTTTTCTATTTTCCAAGCACCACTTCTCTCAATCTCGTTTTGAATATCTTTTGACAGCTTTTCTAATTTTTTCAAATCGGGATCGGGTAAAATAAAAATTAAAGGAAATTGTTCCATTCTTTCTTCGAAAGGAGAAATAATAGCAAATATTATTTCATCTGAAATAGTAAAATCAAAATGTTTTAGATTTGGTTCTTTCTCTTTCAATATTTCAAATCCATCGCTAATTTTCTGAGAGAATTTTTCATAATAAGGAAATTTATTCAAAAGCTCTTTAAAGTTTTCGACCTGTTTATTTTCGGGATTAATCTTTACTCTCAAGTAAAGAGCGGTCTCTTGGGGCAATAAAGAAATTGGATCAATCTTTCTAAAAAATTGATTGTAAACAAAGGCAGAGGCTGAAACCAAAGAAATAAAAACCACTAAGATTATTAGTGGTATTAGATATTTTTTATTAAATTGAAGTTTCTTTGGTTTTTCGATAAAACCTTTTTCTCTAAAAAATTTCTCTGCCGGCTCTTCTACTCTAGGCAAATCCGTTCTATGCTTTTCTTCCCTTGGAAATTCTGCAACTGGCCCATCTTTGACGCCATCTAATGCTTGGAAGATTTCATTAATCTCTTCTTCTTCCCAACCAACAGAAAGAAGGTTTCTTTTAATCACTTCATTCGAAAGACCATCTTTTTCCCTTGCACTTTTGATATAATCAATAGCTTTTTGGTCTGCCATAATAAATTAACTCATTATATCACCTTTGAAATAATCTATCCTGTGTAAAAATGTGGACCCTACCAGACTTGAACTGGTAACCCCCACATTGCAAATGTGGTGCTCTACCATTGAGCTAAGGGCCCTCCTCAGTTCACAGCGAGTTCACTGCGAGCTGCTCGGAATAAACCGTTTATGCCGAGGAAACCGAAAGTTTCCGAGGTAGGCATGGCAGGAATCGAACCCCGTACCAGAACGAAGTTCGGTGCGGGGCGAGGCGCCTGCCACCCCTTCGGCACTTGCCCTGCATAAAATACGTATTGTGCGCGTGCGTGGACTCGAACCACGGACCTCAGCTTTATCAGAGCTGCGCTCTCACCAACTGAGCTACACGCGCATTTCTGTGCGGGGTCAGAGAAGCGTTCTAACTTCACCCCGCCAAATCTGGCGGGGCAAGCTGAACTACGTGCCCCGTTAGAAGTTCTGTGATTTTTATACTCTTTATGTGGGATCTAGATTTTTTAAAAATTCTTTGGAAATTACCGTAAGGCTACACAACTCCTAACGGAGCGTGCCCAAATTATTTTTCTAAAACAAAAAGGATATTTTGTACCGGGTAAAACCAACTAAGCTTTACTGTTGTTCTTTTTTTGAAAGTAGTCTTTAATCCAACCCGATTAAACAATTCTTCCCAATTCGCTTCATTATGAAATTTGATGGGATTCTTTTGAAAAGATGCTGAAATTTTATAAGTAACTCTATGGAACCAACAAACAATCCTAGATAATCCTTCTTCTTCTAAGTCTTCGTGAATGATAATCTCATTTTTAGAGACTCTTTTCGCTTCTTTTATGATCTCTAAAGGATTTTCAGTATGATGGAGAACATAATTTATTAAAACTACATCGAAAGAATTATCTGGGAAGGGTAATTTTTTACCATTTATGATCTTGAAGGGAAAATTAACTATTCTTTGGTCTTGAATATCAGCGCCATATATTTTAGCTTGAAAAAAATTTTTAAAAGTTTCGGTTGTTATACCTCTCCCACAACCTAAATCTAAAATTTTTGCACCTTTTTTAATGAAAGGTTCGCATTCTTGACACATTCTCTCTGCCTCTTTTTTGTAGACAGAATAGAATATCTTTCCCAGAATAAATGTTCCAATAAGTTGACTAAAATCCATTTTATTAAAAAAACTTCATTTTATCGAGCTTTACTCAAGCTACCAATAATAAAATCGCTGATTGCCTTCTTAAAGACAGCTGGGCTAATTTTTATTGACCAATTCCAATTGCCGCCATTAACAATAATCTTTGATTGTTTTATTAAAGACCTATCTATAAAGGTTGGTAATTTCCATAAATTCCCGAAAGGTGGAACAGCGCCGATTTTCACGCCTTTTAAATTTTTCTTTATCCAGGCCTCCTTAACAAAATTAACAGTTTTTATTTTATGCTTAACGTCGGGTATTAAACATCTCTGCCATTTATTTGCAATTTTCAATAGTTTCTTTTTGTCCAAATTTTTGTTGGCTGGTATCAAGACTAATGCATAATTCTTGCCTACGCCGTAAGAAGCCGCAGATTTTCCTATGGGGTTAAATTTTACTATTAAAGTTTTTCCGACAATCTTTTGAGGAATCTTTAAGGTTTGGGCTTTATCAAAGGCGGTATAAACTATTCGATGTTCGATTGGTTCGTATTTGACCTTGTTATTATCCAAAAATTTTTGCAATTTTTTTGAAATTGACATTAATTTATATTAACAAACGGGAAAGCAAAAATCAAACATAATAAAAGAGCTACCGCAATGGTAACTCTTGGTATTCTATGGAGCTGGACAACTGAAGAACACCTTCTCCAAGTCGAGTATATTCCCGACATATGCCCCGCAGTCGTCCAGCACGTGACGCCGAACAACTGGCAGGTTGAGGTAGGTACCTCCTCGGGCTTTCCCCACCGTATCCACCATCTCGATGGCCCAAAGAGAGTAACCTCCCGCACTCTACCAGTTGTCCAGCAAACTGATCACCATTTCTTATCCTCCTGAATTAATTGAGGGCTGGTGACCAATTTGCCGAACAACTGGCAGAATTTTATTGAAAGAACAAAATATTACTTTAACCTCTTTAACAATTGTATTGTAACATACCGCTAAAAATTTGTCAATCTCAATTTTTGAGGACAGGTTTTTTACGTAGATTCTCTGATATTCATCCTTCGGCTTTGCTCAGGATGATTCTTCGCTACGCTCGAATCAGTTTCTTAGAGCTATCCCGATACAGTCGAAATTTATAAGGCTTTTCGACCAATACCTTACAGTTAAGAAGAGAATTCTCGCTTCTCAACCTTAGTCGACGCTTGGGTTTACTATTTTAAAAAATAGTAAAATGATGTATTCCACCGACAGCTTCCGCTACCGGTGCCTTGTTACGACTTCGTCCTTCTTACTGAATCCAGCTTAGGCCCCACTTCGTGAGGACTTCGGCTGTTCCCAGCTCGCTTGACGTGACGGGCGGTGAGTACAGGACTCAGGTACGTATTCATCGCCACGTTGCTGATTGGCGATTACTAGCGATTCCGGCTTCGTGAGGTCGAATTGCAGACCTCAGTCCGAACTGAGAGACCGTTTGATGGGATTAGCTCCACCTTACGGCTTAGCGACCCATTGTCGGTCCCATTGTACCACGTGTGCAGCCCAGGGCATCAAAGGGCCATGCTGATTTGGCGTCATCCTCACCTTCCTCCTCGTTGTCTGAGGCAGTTCTCCATGACACATGAAACATAGAGTAAGGGTTGCGCAGGTTACCCCATCTAAGGGAGCACCTCAAGGCACCTGCTGACGACAACCATGCAGCACCTGGGCTAGTGTCCTTGTGGGTAGGCCTACGTTTCTGCAGGCTTTCACTAGTCTGTCAAGCCCTGGTAAGGTTCCTCGCTTATTATCGAATTAAGCCACATGGTCCACCGCTTGTGTGAGTCCCCGTCTATTCCTTTGAGTTTTAGCCTTGCGGCCGTAATTCCCAGGCGGGACACTTAACGCGTTAGCTTCGCCACTTAGAGGGTCGACACTCCAAATAGCTAGTGTCCATCGTTTACAGCGTGGACTACAAGGGTATCTAATCCTTTTTGCTACCCACGCTTTCGTCCCTCAGCGTCAGGATCGCCCCAGCTGAATGCCTTCGCTTTTGGTGTTCCGCACGATATCAACGGATTTCACCCCTACACCGTGCGTTCCATCAGCCCCTAACGACCTCTAGTCTAACAGTTTCGAATGCATCTCCAAGGTTAGGCCTTGGCTTTTAACACTCGACTTATTAAACCGCCTACGGACGCTTTACGCCCAATAAATCCGGATAACACTTGGGGATCACGTCTTACCGCGGCTGCTGGCACGTGATTAGCACCCCCTTATTCCTCCGCTACGCTCAATATAAAAACTTGTTCACGGAGAAAAGCTCTTTACATTCCGAAGAACTTCCTCAAGCACGCGGCGTCGCTGGATCACGCTTTCGCGCATTGTCCAATATTCTCGACTGCAGCCACCCGTAGGTGTTTGGCCAGTATCGCAGTGCCAATGTTGGCGGTCAAGCTCTCACTCCGCCTACCCGTCATAGCCTTGGTAAGCCATTACCTCACCAACAAGCTGATAGGCCGCAGACCTTCCCCTTACCGGATTACTCCTTTAATCGCCTCATCCGGCGATACTATCGGGAATTAATCCACCTTTCGGTGGGTTATGCCCGTGTAAGGGATAAGTAATCTACGTGTTACTAACCCGTTCGCCACTCCCCCATCTTTCAAAGAAAGGTGGGGCCGTTTGACTTGCATGCCTTATCCACGCCGCTAGCGTTCATCCTGGACCAGGATCAAATCCTCAGTAATTAGAATAGAGTCGAGCCGCCAAAATATTTTGGGCGAGCCTCGACCCACTCTGTGAATCGGGATAACTCTAAAAAACTAAATGAACGATAGTGAATTTACCCAGCCCTCTAAACTCTATAAAATACTTTATTCAAATAAAATAAAGCATAGAGGGCTGGGTTTCAGTCTCACCTCGTTCGACTTCAATTTTGAAAGACCTTTCCTTTTTTTCTCTGTCGGCGAACAAAAAATCAGGAAGACACTTCCTGATTTAAGTTATGTGTCTTCGTTTTTTATTTTCTATTTTACTTTCTAAAATCTTGTTTCCTCATAATCATTAAATCCCTTCTATCAATCTATTTTCATTTTAGCTCTTTCTAAAGACCTTTGTCAAGGCTTCGGCAGGCTCAGCCTTGACCCTTGAGTCAATCGAAGGGTCAACCCCCCCCACCACTTCTCTAGTAGTCCAGATGGCCAGACGAATTTCACAAAAAGTGGTGGGGGGTCAAGTTCCTATTTAAAAACCATCTTAATTTTTACAGTTCACACACCAAAATGACTTCATCGCAATGATTGGGAAATTTATGGCAATCAATACATTCTACCCAAATTTTTCGAGGCAATGATTTCCTTGAAACCTTTTTAAAGTCAAACCTATCAAAAAACTTTGTTAATTTAGTCAGCGTAAAAATTTTTTCAATTTTTAAGCTTTCGGCTTCCTTTAAGACAGTCTCAATTAACTTTGTCCCTATCCCTTTATTTTGCTCTGACGGGACAACTGCTAAAGACTTTATCTCGGCTAAATCTCTCCAGATTATATGAAGACTGCAACAGCCATAAACTTTTTCATTTTTGTCACAGACCCAAAAATCTCTAATATTTTCGTAGAGCTGGTTTAAAGAACGAGGAAGCATCAAATCCTGGGCAGCAAAACTATTAACTATCTTATGAATTTGAGGGATATCTTTAAAGGTAGCTTTTCTAATTTTCATCTCAGTAACTCTTTCTTGAGCCAGCTTAAATATTTGCGATTAGCTTCTCTTACGGGTATTTCCAGAATACAAGGGACAGTATAGCTATGGAGTTTTTTAACTTCACGCTCAATTTCTTGAAAATTCCTTTTTAAAGTTTTAACAATTAAAATCGCTTCTTTGTCTTTGATGACTTTCCCTTTCCACCAATAGATTGATGCAATCGGAAAAATATTACAGCAGGCAGTCAGTCTTCTCTTTATTAAAGCCAATCCAATTTTTTTAGCTTCAGCTTTATTTTTGCAAGTGATATAAATAAGAATCATTTGAAGAGCCAGGGGGAGAGACCAGAGCACTAAAAAGTTTAGTGCTCGGCCGAGCACCGAGCCATAAGGCGTTATGTGCTTCGGTGCTTCGGTGCTTTGGTTCGAGGCAGACCCACGACCTGCGGTTTACCCCGTAACAAATTTTCATAGCCTGGGAGAGGACTTGAACCCCCAACCTATGGTTTACAAAACCATTGCTCTGCCATTGAGCTACCCAGGCAAAATTGTTACGGGGCGGGCAAAACCGCTGCTCTGCTATTGAGCCACCTCAGCACAAAAAGGGCGGGGTTGCTCTTCCGTTGAACTATCCTGACATCAGTCACTTTCTCCCAGATCGCGTGGAGAATCTTTGCCTCTTTGGCTGGTTGAATTTTTTAATTCTTTCCAATAATTGTCATTCTCTATCTCTTTTTCCTTTCGAGCATTCTTTCTTAACTGTTGAAGCCAGTATGAAGTTTTATTTTCAGTTTTCAAGGTTAAAATTCTAACTTTAGAAAGAATTTTTTGTAAAAAAACTTCTGAAGAAAAAGGCTTTAAAAAACGAATTTCTAGGGTTTTATTTTTTAATTTAAGAAATAAATTCTCTTGAGAATCCTGAGTGTTTGGAGATAAAGAAATGAGGATCGGAATTTTTTTCAAAAAAATTAACAGCATTCCAAAAAAACTAAGAATGAACACGATTAATGCGAAAATTTCTGCCATTTTATATTTCGTATCTTACGAATTTTTTAATAATAATATTTTCGCCAAATTTGGCAATATGCTCATCAATAAGACTCTTGATGGTTTTATTTTGATCTTTAATCCAAGCCTGGGAAAGAAGAGAAATTTCTTCTTTGTATTTGTTTAATTTCCCTTCAACAATCTCATTGATTATTTTTTGAGGCTTACCAGAATTCTTTAGTTGCTCCTGGTATATATTCTTTTCACCATGAATAAATTCTTCTGGAATGTCTTCAACTTTAAGATAAAGAGGTTTCATGGCCGCAATTTGAAGACAAATCTCATGGGCCAATCCCTGAAACTCAGATGATTTTGCTACAAAGTCAGATTCAGAATGGATATTTAATAAAACCCCAATTTTTTTGTTGGGATGTAAATAGCTTTCGATAGTTCCTTCTTTCGCCTCTCTTTTTGATTTCTTGCCGGCCAATTCTCCCCCCCACTTCCTTAAAGTTTCTTTAGCTTGCTCGATATCGCCTCTAGTTTCCATTAAGGCTTTCTTGCATTCAGCAATAGAAACCCCGGTCTCTTCTCTTAATTGTTTAATTTTCTCAATTGAAACCATAGTTAAAAAAACAGTAAACAGAGAACAGTAGATAGTGGACAGCAGGCAATCAATATTGTAATTAAATCTCCTGTTCTTTGCTTCCTGTTTTTTGTTCTTTGTTTTCTGCTTTCTGCTCTCTATCCTTTACTTCTTGCTTTGCCTTTAATATCACTTCTTTAACCTTTCCAAAAATGTATTTCAGCGAAGAGATAGCGTCATCATTGGCAGGAATTGAATAGTCAACTAAAGTGGGATCAGTATTAGCGTCGCAGATTCCAATCACCTTTAATCCTTTCTTTCTAGCCTCTTCAATGGCTAAAGCATCCTTTTTTATATCCACAATAAAAATGGCGTCTGGAATTCGAGACATTTCTTTAATTCCTTCAAATTTTATCCTCAGCTTTTGAAGTTCTTTATCAAACTCTAATCTTTCTTTTTTCGTATATTTTTCAAGTTCTCCTGTCTCTTTTTTTCTTTCCAAATCTTTAAAATATTCGACCCTATCTTTAATCACTTTAAAATTTGTCATAGTTCCTCCCAGCCAGCGCTCAACAACATAAGGAAAACCAGTTTCGGCTGCCATTTCCTTGACCAAATCTTTAGCCTGAATTTTTGTTCCTACGAAAAGTATGGTTTTATTTTCTAGAATCAGCTTTTGAATAAAGCCCAAAGTTTCTTTTAGTTTTTCTGCTGTTTTTTCCAGATCAAAAATATGAATAGAACTTCTTACTCCAAATAGATAGGGTTTCATTTTGGGATGGGTTCTGGAGGTCTGGTGGCCAAATTGCAAGCCAGCCCGAAGCATCTCTTCGGGATCAATTTTAAATTCATTCTCTTTGGTCTTTTTCTTAAGATTTATCTTTTTCTCGATATCTTTTATTGGGTTTTCTTTAGTCTTTTTTGAATTTTCTTTGATCTTTTCCATAATAACAGTTCTTTTAAGATAGCATCTATTTTTTGGAATGGCAAGCCCTCCTAAGTTCACCTCTGCGGCGAATTTGGGAGGGCAAGCCCTCCTAAGTTTCTTTTGAAATTTTAGAAGGCAAGGGTATAATAAATTAATGGAAAACTCAACTCCAAAATTTATAAGGAGCTCTCATCTAAAATCTGACATGGCTGGAGTCATTATGCTCCCTATTTCTAAGGTTCCTGTGGTGAAGACTACCGATACAATCTCTGAGATAGAAAAGAATCTTTTAAAAAAGATAGAAAATTTGGATACCATTAATTATATTTATATTGTAGATAGTGAGCAGAAGTTAAAGGGTGTAATCTCCATCAAAGAAATTTTCCTAAAATCGAAAGAAACTGTAGTTTCAGAAATAATGGATAGAAAATTAGTAAGAGTCCGCCTCCGGACTGATCAAGAAAGAGTTGCCCTCTTGGCCGTCAAATATAATTTAAAGGCAATTCCGGTGGTTGATAAAACCGAAAAATTATTGGGAGTAGTTTCTTCTGATATTATTCTGGGTATTCTGTATAAAGAAGCAACCGAAGATATTTTAAGACTTGCCGGTGTTGAACGGTTTAATGAAAACATACTTGATATTACTAAACAACCGAGCAGAATAATTATTTTAGCTCGACTTCCCTGGCTGCTAGTAGGATTAACGGGCGGTATTTTTGCTGCCAAAATCCTGGGGTTTTTTGAGACAACTTTGGAGGCTCAAATCATTTTCGCTTTCTTCATTCCGGTAATGCTTTATATGGCAAATGCTGTAGCAATTCAAAGTCAGACAATATTTATTAGAAGTCTAACATTGAATCCTGAGTTAAAAACCACAACTTATTTCTCAAAAGAGATCAAGATTGGCGGATTTATTGCCTTAGTATGTGCCTTACTGTTTACCTTAATTTCTTTTTTCTGGCAAACTTCTCCTTTCATCGGAGTTATTTTAGGATTATCAATGTTTATTTCTACTACTTGGGCAGTAGCTCTGTCTATTATTATTCCCTGGCTCTTACGAAGCTTTAAAAAAGACCCGGCAATCGGCTCAGGTCCCTTCAGCACGATTGCCAATGATATTTCAACTCTCATTATTTATTTCAGTATAGTCTCTTTAATGACGAAGTTCTTTTCAATATGAAAAAAGAAGATTTCGAAAAATTAGTTGGTCGGGCTCTAAAAGAAATGCCAAAAGAAATTTTTGAGAGAATGGAAAATGTGGCAATTGTTATTGAAAAAAAACCCTCCTCCAAACAACTCAAGAAAAGTGAAATAAGGGCAGGTAATCTTCTTTTGGGATTGTATCAAGGAGTTCCAAAAACTACTTGGGGCCGAGGGTTTGGCAATATTCTGCCAGATAAAATCACTATTTTTCAAGAATCGGTCGAAAGATTAGCCCGTTTTGAAAATAAAATTTTAGGAATTCTCAAAAATACTATTCTCCATGAAATTGCTCATCATTTCGGCTTTGATGAAAAAGCAATAAGGACATTGGAGAAAAAACGAAAGTCGAAATAAAGATAAATCTTTAATAAAATCGTTTGCCCCGGTCAAAGACTGAGGCATTTTTTAAATTGACGGATTTTCTCTAAGATGATACAACAAAAATAAGGAAGTTAGCTCTTACTGTACGTTAAAAACACGAAGGGAGATCAAACTCGTGAGAATTTTGAAAGCGCCTGCCTGGTTCATCAAGCTGCTTAAGGGTCTATCATTATTTCTATTGGTTCGGATAATCTATCTGGTTTTTCGTAAACGTTCCTTTAGCGTTAGAATAAAATTTGCTGTTTTCGCCACGATTTTAATTTTCTTATGTTATAAAAAAGGCAGAGAAAGAATTCGAAGCAATATATCATTGATTCGTCCCGATTTGAGCGAGAAGGAAAGAAACCGAATCGCCTGGCAACTTGCAAGAACATTGGCTCGCTCCTGGGGGGCTATGCTCGGCAATGAGTTTACAAGCCTGGAAGAGATGGCAAGGAGAATAAAAACTAAAAACTCTGAAATTCTGCTTGATCGTTATAAGAAAGGTGAAAAAATCGTCGTAGCAGTAGCTCACGTAGGACCGATTGATGAAATGTTTGGAGTAATTCCTCTTTTTGGGGTAAAGGTTTACATTCCAGCTGAACCTATCAAACCAAAATGGCTTTTTAACTTAATGATGCGCCTAAGGCTTCGTTTTGGCGATATTGTTTATGAAGAAGTGAAAAAAGGAAAAATCCTTCCCAATGCAGCTCATCACTTGCTTGATGGAAGGATTGTGGTCCTGGCCATCGATATGACAAGGCAAGACGACAGTGGAGTAATTTGCAGAATTGGCAATGCCCAGGCAAGATTTCCGGTAGGGGCAGTAAAATTAGCTCTTGAAGAAGAAGCTACCATTATTCCTATCTTTCCTTCTTTAACAAAGGATAATAAAACACAAATAGAGATTGGTTCACCTTTCCGACTAATCAGAACTGGCAACATGAAGAAAGATATTGAAAACAATACCCGTCGGTTGATTGAGGTGGTTTACGCTCCCTACTTTTTGAAAAACTTGGACAGTTGGCTAAGGCTGTTGTGGAGTAAGCTAGAACCAGCCGAAGCCTAAAATGAAAAAGCCTTGATTTAGTAACGATCAAGGCTTCTTTTTAATTCGAGAAGTAATTTAAAGCAATTTTTGAACGGCTTTTGAAGCGTCTAAAGCCTCATTCACCAATCTGTCGGCTTCTTTGTTTTTGTCTCTTGGAATTGATTTGAAATTCACTTTTTTAAAATCGAGTTTCAGATTCCAGACCTCCAGAAAAAGGAGTTGAATTTTAGGATCTAAAATCTTATACTTGCCAGATAATTGTTTTACCAAAAGCTCAGAATCTGATTTTATCTCAATGTCTGTGTTTTTAGCTAATTTTTTTCCGAAAAGAGCTTTAAATTTTTTCAAAGCGAAAATACAAGCCTTGTATTCAGCTTCGTTATTGGTCGCTTCTCCTAAATATTCAGAATATTCTTTAATCTTTTGCCCTTTTTGATTACAAAAGACAGCTCCGATAGCTGAGGGCCCAGGATTACCACGAGAGCCACCGTCTATATAGATTATTATTTTCTTCATAAAATTATACTAATTACAGTTTATAATTTTACTCGAAGATAAAATCTTCTTTTGGATTTCAGTTTATCAAAAAAATTCAAAAATATTTTCAAGGGAAGATTAAGAACATTCAAAAATCCAAGAGTATATCTCCTTTCCTTTAAACTTAACAGTATTTCTACAAACATTGAGTGATTAAAAGCCTGAGGGAAGTTACCGTGCTGCTCTCCCTTGATGGGATCGAAATGCTCTGCACATAAATACAGGTCGGTGCTTGATCTTATGCAGGCATCTATATATTTTTTTGCTTTTTGTATATTTCCTGTTCTTATATGATGGGAAGCAAGCCACAGAGTCGGCAGATAGAAAGGTAAGCTCGCATCTTCAAATCTCTTTACCCCAAACCCCTTGGTCACCAGCTTTTCTTCTATCAATTTTACTGTTCTGCGCATCTTTGAGTGACGCGGATCTAAAAAACCGTAATCTTCTATGGCAAGGACAGAGATATCTATCTGGGAATCATTATCATAGAGTTGTAAAAAGGACCTTCTTTGACTTGACCATCCTTCTTTTAAGATATCGCCCCTAAGAGAATCTCTGGCTCTTTCCCATCTTGGTCTTAGCCTTTTTCCTAAAATTTCTCTAATTCTTAATGCAGATTCTATGCCTGCATAACACATCACCTTTCCATAAACCCATTGGGCTCTCTTTTTGTGCTCTCTTTCTCTTAGTTCCCATAATCCATTTTCGGGTCTCCTGTAGTTCTGCGCAATCCAATCAGCAGCCCTGGTAATCTTTCTCCAGTATTCTCGAAGAAACCTCTTATCTTTGGTGAAAAGATAATATAAATATGTTAGGTATAAAACGCTGCCTTCATTATCCAGCTGAAGTTGATTTCTGGCGGCATTGCCTATCCTCATAATTTCTTCTCCTGTTTCTATTATAATCTCTTTTTTAAGTCTTTTACCTTCTATCGTATATAGTGGCAGCCAACTACCATCTGATCCCTGAATAGAATATAAGAATTCTAACAAATCCCTAACTTCTTCGTAGTGGCCTGTTTTTAGAAAAGCGCGGGATATAAAATAACTATCACGAAGCCAACAAAATCTATAATCCCAATTTTCGGCCGTGGTAGACGCTGCGGGAAAAGAGGCTGTGGGAGCGGCCAGAAAAGCTCCTGTTTTGTGATATGTCAAAAGCTTACAAACCAACAAAGAACGGTAATACATGCCATCATATTCTTTGTCTTTGAACAATATTCTTTTTCCTCTTGACAACCAATTTCTCCAAAAATCTTCAGTTTTCTCAAGTTCGTTTTTTATATTAACTTTTTTAACCTTACTAAGTAAATATTCTGCCCTAGATCTAGTTTCTCCATAAGACAACGCCATAAAAACCTCTCTACTTTTTCTCGCTCTTAGTTCGATAAAATTCTTTTCTATATAAACTCCAAGAACAAAACCCTTGCCTTCAATATAATCTTTCTCTTTCAGCTCTCCCCTCTTTTCTGTAGCCAAGCTTATTTTAATGCTCTTTTTCCGCCTCGTTTTGTTCTGTAATTCTATGATCCGGAATATGTATCTTTTGTCTCGAATAGTCTCTGAAATTCCTTTCCAAGGCATAAAATCTGTAATCTTTAGCTTTATTGGCCTGTATTCTATTTCTGTCACTAAAATATTTGTATTCTTAATATATTTCTGACTAAACTCTTTGGGTAAGATTTTTTCCTCGCCGTCTAATATTTCTATATACAAAGACTCGCCTAATTTCTGATTCAAGGCTTTAGAAAAAATCATATTGCCGTCAAAAGTTGGCAAACAAAGCCAATCAATACTCCCCGTGGGAGAGATTAAGGCGCAAGTTTCTCCGTTACCTATAATGCCGTAATATGATTCTCGATCCATGTCTTTATTATAAGCTCTTTAAGATTTACTTTTCAAAATCTTGGTGAGTAAAATGATTAATTAGGCATTTTTTAAACTTTTCTAGGTTTTTATTTTCTAATTTGAAACCGGCCGCCTGAGGATGTCCCCCAAAAGTCTTTAAAAATTCCCGGCATTCAAGCATGGCCTTTACTCCATTTACTCCTTTTGGCGTTCTCACCGCTCCCTGGCTTTCCTCTTTGTTTTCTTTGAAAATAAAAGTAGGTTTCCGGAAGGAAGCATAAACTTTTGAAGCTATCGGCCCAACTAGAAAAGACGGCCAGGAGGAATCTCCTTCAAAAATAATAATATTCGTTAAATTCTCGGAGATCCTTTCTTCTATCTCCTGAACTATTTCTTGGGTTTTTATCTTTTTCTGCTTAGCTTTTTCAAGAAGATTTATGGCTAAGATTTTGGCCTCCTCTTGAGAAGAACTGCTTAAAAGCGCATAAGATTCGTGAAGATGATTCTGGGATCCTCCGGCATTAACGGCAAAAATAATTTTTTGAGCAATTTGTCTCGTTGATTTATAATCTTTTATCGAATCTATTTCAAAAAAAACTTTTAAACCCGGCCTCCAGCTTGATTCTAACAGCCTCAAACCCTCTTCAATAATATCTTTATTTTCTTCAATCTCTGGCATCATATCAGCTATGGTGGCTAAAGCTGTAAGTTCTAAAAAATTTTCAATCAAGCTCTGATTATCCTTCTTCTTTAAAAGAAGTTTGGAAAGCTTAAAAGCAATTAAGACCGTAGCAACTTGTTTAAAAGATTTATCGCCTTTCTGCTTGGGATCAACGATAATAGAAGCCTTGGGTAATTTCTCTAAAATTTCATGGTGATCAATAATAATAACTTCAAAACCTAATTTTTTTGCTATTTCCGTTTCTTCGAAATTGCTTATTCCGCAATCTAAAGCAATAAAAAGAGCCGGGGCTGACTTTGATAAAAAAGCCAAAGCTTTTTTGTTGATTCCATATCCTTCTTTTCCCCTGTCAGGAAAATAAATGTTTTCAATCTTTCCCCCCAAACTTTTGATTGCCTCTTTTAAAATAATAACCGATGCTATCCCGTCAAAATCAGCATCGCCATATAAAATGATTTTCTCTTTATTTTTTATTGCGATTATTATCCTATCGGCAGTTTTTTTTAAATTTTTAATTTCCATAAACGCGGTACCAATCTACCCTGGTACTACAAATCCTCAGGATTTGAGTACCCCATACTATCCGCCTCCGGCGGAAGTACGGGGCACGCGGGGCATATCCTCGAGCGCTTGTCCCGCCTGCCCCGCACCATCCTGAGCGATAACGAAGGATTGGTGCGGAGTACCATCCGAACGAAGTGAGGATTGGTATAGGGCGAATAACATACGAATAATACGAATTTTTGTCGAAGAGCTAAAAAAGCCATTTTGGCCCATTATTTTTTTATCTAAAGCGAGGCAACTGATTACAGGAAACGAAAACCATTAAGTGAGGCAATTGCTGAAAAGGACATCCACAGGCTCGCGGCCACGGTGTCGCCTTCGGCGACGAGCGAGCCGAGGACTAGGTAGAATTTCTCGGTGGGAAATTCTACGGTCCTTTGAAGCAGATTGCTGAACGATTATTTCAATGCTTCTATTCCTGGCAATTTCTCGCCCGAAAGAAAAGTTAGCATTGCTCCGCCACCGGTAGAAACATGGGTGAATTTACTTGTCAGATCAAGTTTTCCGATAAATTCAACGGTCTCTCTCCCGCCAGCAACCGAAAAGGCCCGGCTTTGGGCAATGGCTTTGGCAATCTCTTCTGTCCCCTTAGAAAAACTTTTCTCTTCGATTCTTCCCAAAGGACCATTCCAAAAAATAGTTTTAGCCAAAGAAATTTTTTCTTGAAAAAGCTTTATGGTTTCAGGTCCAATATCCTGTCCTCCGCCTATTTTATCTACTGGTTTTATAATCTTTTCAGGATATTTTAATTTGATATTTTTTTCTTCTAATTCTTTCTGTATTAATCCTCCAATAAGCACAAAATCAGCATTCTCTGAAATCTTATCAATCAATTTTGTTTTTGTCTTTACTTTTTTGCCACCGACAATAGCTACCAATGGCCTTGAGGGATCTTCCAGTAGTTTCTCTAAATTGTTAATCTCTCTTTCTAAAAGAATCCCGGCTCCTGATGGAATATATTTTGAAATACTGGCAATAGAAGCATAATCCCTGTGAGCCTGCCCAAAAGCCTCCATTATAAAAATATCGGCATAACCAGCCAATGTTTTTGCAAATTCTAAATCATTCTTCCTTTCTCCGGGATGAAACTGGACATTTTCTAATAAAATCGCCTCTCCCGGTTTCATTTTTTCTATTTCTGTCTCTACTATTTTCCCGACGCAGTCTTCTAGTTTTTTCACGGATAGAAACAACAACTCTGACAACCTAACGGCTATGGGATCTAAACGTAATTCTTCTACCACCTTACCGTCTGGTCTTCCCAAATGACCCATTAAAATTATTTTTGCCCCTTTCTTGAGCAGGTATTTAACGGTAGGAATTATTGCTTTTATTCTAAGGTCATCTAAAATGTTCTCTTGTTTATCCAGGGGAACATTGAAATCACACCTTACCAGAACTCTTTTATTCTTGAAATCGAAATCCTTTACTGTCTTCATTCTTGGGAATCTTTATTTTCTCTTTTTTTTAAAGCTTCTCCTAAAGTTTTCTTTAATTCTTCCAGATTCACCTCTTTCCTTTTTCTCGGAGTATTAGAAGAATTTTTTTGTTCTTTTCTAAAAGAAGAAAAAGAAATTGGTTCTTTCTTCAGGACTTCATCGAGAGAAAGAGGAGGGGTTTTTTGTTCTTCTGGTTTGGCCTTTTCTTTCTCTATTTTTCCTCGGCAAGATTTACAGTAAACAGGCCTCTTGCCATCAGGAGGAAAGACAACTTTTGTTCGCTTCCCGCATTTTGAGCACTGGGCATCATAAAGAGGCTGAGAAGCGGCAGGAGAAGAAATCCCTGATAATTTTACCGAACTTACCCAGCGACCGATTTTATCCTCGACTTTATCTCGTGGCATACTGTATCTTTCTCGAGAAGCTTTAATAATCTTTTCTCTATTCGATTTTTCCATCTTTGGGATAGGAGGAAGCGTTTCGGCCGAAAAAGGAGCACTGGCTACTCCATCTATCATTAATTTTATATAAATATTGTATTTGGCTAAATTAACTAAATCCTGAACGGTAAATTCAGGAAGAAACTCTTTTTCCAAAAATTCACCGTCCTCTGCTCCAACTCGGAAAGCGATTAAAGTTCCGATATTACCAAAAACAGCATCTCTGACTTCTTCTTCCATTTGGGCAATATATTGATGACCTAAAATTAAATCCAGCCTATATTTCCGAGCCTCAGATAAAATATTAACAAAAGATTCTGTGGCAAAGTTTTGGAATTCATCGACATATAGATAAAAATCTTTCCTTTCTTCTTCTGGTACGTCCACCCGAGACATAGCAGCTAACTGCAGCTTGGTAATTAAAAGGGCTCCCAACAACCTAGAATTATCTTCTCCAATTCTTCCTTTAGATAAATTCAAAATTAAAATTTTTTCTTTATCCATAATTTCCCTCATATCAAGCAATGATTTGACCTGACCAATAATATTCCGAATCAAAGGAGCAGAAATAAATTGGCCAACTTTATTTTGAATGGCAGCTGTCGCCTCAACTTCATAACGTTGAGTGTAGCGAGCAAATTCTTGGGTCCAGAAGGTTTTAATTATGGGGTCTGTAATCCTTTCCACCACCTTTTTCCTGTAGTCCGGATCAGCCAACATCCGATTTATTCCCAATATAGTTGAGCCTGGATATTCTAAAAGAGCTAAAATAGAATTGTTTAAAATGTATTCCATTCTGGCCGACCAAACATCCGGCCAGATTTTTTTAAAAACTCCCATTAAACCAGCAGAAACTAAATGACGGTTCTCGGGACTAACCTTCTCCATAATGTTGAAAGCAATGGGACATTCTATATCGGCCGGATTAACATAAACTACGTCGTTAATTCTAGAAGAAGGAATAAGATCAAGTAACTTTTCTGCAGCCTCTCCGTGGGGATCAACAAAGCCTACCCCCCGGCCTTTCTGAATATCCTGAGCTGCCATATTCTCAAGTAATACTGTTTTACCCATACCGGTTTTCCCGATAACATAAACATGTCTTCTTCTGTCATCTTGTTTAATCCCAAACTTCTTCCTTATATTCCTAAAAGTGGTTTCAGCAAAAAGAATTGGCTGATCTATTTTATTCATAATGATTTTTCGTCATTTAAAAAAGCTGCAATTTGATTCTCACCTATGTCTTTAAAGCTCTAATTAAACTATTTACGCCTACTCTGTGGGTAGTTCGGGAGGAGCTTCTTTTCTTTTGACTTCTGTCCTGGAAACACGGGGAGCGGGAGCTACTATTTTGCTTGGAAAATGAAATAAAGTGGCGACTTCTTCGGTGTTCAGAACAAAAATTCCTTTTTTACTCGGGTGAATGCCTCCTTTGAAATATCTTCGCCACCATCTGTGGCCGGGAGCCGGATCCCGGCTCTTATAAAACCTCAACATTCTTCTTTTCCTCAGATAGGTTCGTCTTTTAACCAACAAAAACATAATTCTTGTTCTGGTTTTTGCCCAAGGAGCAAAACTATTAAGGTTCATAACAGTCAAAGACCTTAAAAGCCCGTAAACTGCCTGGACTGCCGGGGCCGGGAAGAAAATATCCCGCTTTGCAAGATACATCATTCTCATGCTGACCTCAAAAGGAGGTTTGGCAATTTTATCGGCAATTGCCTTAACCCTCTCTTTTTCTTCATAAGTGAGCTGCATCTCTGGCATGCTCATTCTTTCTTCTTGAACCCGCTCTCCTGCCGGTTGTCCAAAAATCAAAACATCAGCTGCTTCCTGAATCATGGGTCTTTGAGCTTTTTTCTCTGGCCTTAACGCTATTTTATTTATCAAAGCTTCTCCTCTTTGTTTCCAGTCTAATTCTCCCATAAAAGGACAAATCATTATCTGGAACCACAACTGCTCATTTGGCCGAAGCCTGCTCAAGCCCTCCAGAAAAGCCGCCAAAGGATCTACTCTTTTCTCTTCTTTAATTTCTCTGGCTTCTTCAAATTTTGGATAGGTTTTAATTGGATAAACATCATGACTCCACAATCTAAGATCACGGCCCCACATGTCCCATTCCTCGTTTGGAAGATCGTAAGGAACATTATTAACATAATCTTTGGCCTCGGTAATTTCAGCGTCTGGATACTGAGCATAAATAGCAGCTTCAATCTGGGCGCGTGTTCTATCTGGGGTTTTAATAAAAAAGCGGACATCTCCTCCAAGGCCAACCATTTCTAAAGATAGCCAAAGAGGATATTGGCCGTCGATCCATTTTTGCCGCCAGTCAGGAGGATCATAAATTGCATGAAAACCAGCCATCACATACTCCATTGCTTTTATTGGCTTCATGGTCTCTTTGGGAAGTTTAATCTCAAGTAAAACCCATTTAATCTTGCTAAGCCAAACTGTATTTCTCCACCAAAGAAAAAAAGACAAAAATGGCCCAAATAAAAGAAAAGGAAGAACTAACCACCACCAAGTTTCAATAATTTGCCGGGCAGAGTTTAAAAAAAAGGATAGAGATTCAGGCATGTAGTAACTTCTTGTAAATTGACTTTGTCAATTTAAACGCTTCCTGGGGGTCCCACTGAAAGTGGGCGACCGGAGGTCATAAATTGACCTTGTCAATTTTTAAGCCTTTTTTATAGAATAGCAGCCTTCAGAATTTTTTAGAAAATATTGTTTGTTCTGAAGATTTAATAAAATTGTGCTTGTTTTAACTAAACGCTGTTTTAAAACTTCTTTAACAATTTCTTCTTTGCCCAAAAATGTGCCTTTTTCTTCCAAGAGTTTCTTGATTATGTCTTTAACATAGCCCGGTTCATACCCCCACTCCTGAAGAGCGTAAACCCCCCGACCAACCAAAATAAATCTTGGGTCTTTGATAAGTTCATTATGAACGGTTTGTGAAAGAGCTCTCTTTTGGTTCTCAGGTTCTTGATAAAACTTTAATTGATCAATAAGGAGAGCCACCTTTCGAAAGTGGAGGGGCTTGTCTTCTTTTCTTAAAGCCAAAAAGGCCTTATCTTTCAGTCCCCGAGGGTTTATTTCCGGCCAGTCTTTCAGACCATAAAAATTATCTATCCCTCTTTCAATTTTTTTTGAGATTTCAATGAAAGCCAAAAAGGCCCTAGAATCAAGGGGTTTCTCTTTTTGAAAAATTTTATAAATTTGTTTGAAGAAGAGAGGCTCTTTTTTTTCTGCAAGTTTCTTGGTTAAAAAATTAATAGTTCCTTGAACTAAATTTAAGATTTTTTGATCGATAGTCCAGAAAGGATAAAACTCTTCTGTTTCACCAAAACGATAAAATTGATCGTTAAGGTTCAGAAGAAAAAAAAGATTTGGTTGAAATCTTTTTCCTCCCAGTTGAGAAAGTAAAATATCTTCTCTTTTTAGGCCGCCAGAATTTTTGAAATAGTGGGTTAAATATTTAAAAGCTTCCTGGCATCTATCCGTTCTTCGCTTTATTCGTGAGAGTCCGTCTTTTTCAATCTGGCGGGTTCTTTCACGGGTGATATTATGGCTCTGGCCGATTGATTCTAAAGTTTCTCTTTGCCCGGTTCTAAAACCAAAACGTCGAGAAATTACCTCTTTAGTTCGGGGTGAAAGATCTCTTAATAAATCCTGACAAATTTTTGAATAATTAATGGGATTTGACATAATTGTAACCTTTTCTAATGTTTATACCATATTTGTAGAATATATCAACCCCACCACCACTTTTTGTGAAATTCGTCTGGCCAGATGGACTACCAGAAAAGTGGCGGGGGGTCAACCCCCTTCACCTTCATCTATAAATACCCTATCTCTTCTTTTGTTTAAAGTTAAACCAGGTTACTAAAAGAGGACTGGCAATAAAAATTGATGAATAAGTTCCGCAGATAATTCCCAGGATTAAAATCAAAGAAAAATATTTTAATGTTTCTCCGCCAAAAAAGAAGATTGCCACCAAAACAAAAAGAGCCGTTAAAGAAGTGTTAATAGACCTCACCAAGGTTTGATTTAGGCTCGAATTTACTGTGTCCTGGAAATTTTCTTCTCTACCCCTCAAAAGATTTTCTCGCACTCTGTCGAAAACAACAATAGTGTCATTGATTGAATAACCCAAGACTGTCAGTAATCCTACAACTATTGGAATGGTTATCTGGATCGGATAGATTTGACTTAGAATAGAAAAAATTCCCAAAGGAATCAAAAGATTATGAAAAAAAGCAACAAAAACAGTAATGAGTCCGTACTGCCAAGAAGATAAGGGTCGGGACACCTTCCTGAAAGCAAAGGTCAGATAAAGAACAATTGCTAATAGAGCCAAAACAGTAAAAAATTTAGTTTTTTGTTTTAATTCCTGGCCAATAACTGGTCCGATTGATTCAAAACGTTGTTCTTTCACCTGGCCCAGCCTCTGAAGAATTGCCTGATGGGTTTCTTCATCAATATCTTTCATCCTCAAAATTAATGCTCTGTCTCCGGTTGGCTGTAAAACAATAGAACCCAAATCCAAATCGGCTAATTTCCCCTGGACTTCTTGATTTGAAGGGCGCTCTGCCCGGTATTCTATTTCTAAAATACTCCCTCCGGTAAAATCAATCCCCGGCCTCAAACCGAAAACAACCAAAGAAAAAATGCTTCCTAAAATTAGAACTCCGGAAAAAAAATAATAAAACTTGCGATATTTAATAAAAGGGATGTTCATCCTAGAGATATTTTAATAGTTCTTTAGTTTGATCTGTTTTTTCCCAAGTAAATTCTGGCTCTTCTCTGCCAAAATGGCCATAACAAGCGGTTTTACGATATATTGGTCTCTTAAGATCTAGCTGTTTTATAATATCGTCTGGCCTAAAGCTAAAATGTTCCCTTACAGCCTTGAGAATCTGCTCCTCAGAAATTCTATTAGTTCCGAAAGTTTGAATGAAGATGCTTACAGGATCTGCAACCCCAATAGAGTATGCAACCTGGATTTCACACTTGTCTGCTAACCCTGCAGCAACTATGTTCTTTGCAACATATCTTGCCATATAACTTCCACTTCTATCAACTTTTGTAATACACTTACCAGAAAAGCAACCACCACCATGTGCTCCAACGCCCCCGTAAGTATCAGTAATAATTTTCCTTCCCGTCAAACCTGCGTCAGCCGGGGGGCCTCCCAACACAAACCTTCCTGTAGAATTTATAAAGATTCTTGTTTCATCGTCTAACATATCTCCTAGCGCCGGATTTATAACAAATTCTTTTATATCTGCGCGGAGTTTTTCCAGCTTAACATCTTCTGAATGGTGCGCAGCTATCACCACCGTCTCAATTCTTTCTGGTTTACTATTATTGTACTGTACGGTGACCTGACTTTTTCCATCGGGCCTTAGGTAAGGTAAAGTCTTATTTTTTCGCACCTCAGCCAATCTCATAGTTAGTTTGTGTGCCAACATAATTGGCAAAGGCATTAACTGGGGTGTTTCGTTGCATGCATATCCAAACATAAGCCCTTGATCACCAGCGCCTTGCTCTTTGAACTCACCTGCCCCTTCTTCAACTCCTTGGGCAATATCTGGGCTTTGTTCGTGTAGGGTCACTATAACGCCAACATCATTATAACAAAAACCGTACTCAGGTTTATCGTAGCCGATATCTTTTAACACGTTCCTCACCACTACCGGAATGTTTACATACGCTTTTGTTTTCGCCTCTCCCCCAACTAAAATCAGCCCGGTTGTACAGAAACATTCTATTCCAGCATGTGTGTCTAAATCTTGTTTCAGCATATCATCATAAATCGCATCGCTAATCTGGTCGCAAACTTTATCTGGATGACCTTCTGTTACAGATTCAGAAGTAAAAAGAAAGTTTTTCACAGTTCAATTAACAATTAACAGTAAACAGTAAACATAAATTAAACTTGTTGTCTGCTGTCTGCTAAATGCTGATTACTTATTTATTTCCAGAGCCAGGTTATTCCTCTAAATTTAGTCTGGGCAAAGAATTTTAGAAAATGATTGGTAATAATAATAGCAGAAAACATGCTAAGCAAAACTCCAAATATCAAGGTTAAAGCAAATCCCTGGACAAAGCTCGTTCCAAAGAAAAACAGAATCAAACTAACAAGGATGGTGGTTATATTACCGTCTCTAATTGATGGCCAAGCCCTTCTTACTCCTTCTTCAATGCTTATAACGAGATCTTTTCCTTCTCTCAGTTCTTCTCTCATTCTGGAAAAAATCAGAATATTGGCGTCAACTGCCATACCAATTGACAGAACAAATCCACCAATTCCAGCTAAAGTCAAAGTAACAGGAATTAGTTTAAAAATGGACAAGATTAAAACAAGATAAATCCCCAAAGCCAAAGATGCCAAAACCCCGGGCAATCTATAAAAAAGAATCATAAATAAGATTATAGCTAATGCGCCAATGATTCCCGCTTTCAAGCTTTTTTGTAAAGACATTGCCCCCAGAGTAGGGCCCACTGTCTGCTGAGAGATTAACTTTATAGGAACGGGCAAGGCCCCTGAATTTAATCTTTGGATAATTTCTTTGGCCTTACTTATATTCATGTTTCCAGTAATGACTGCCCGGCCACCGGTGATTTTTCCTTGAACAATGGGAGCATAAAAATCATTGAACGTAATTTCATTATCACCGTCTGTATCTACAATTGACATTCCGTCTAGAAAAATAGCTAAAGGTTTTCCTATATTTCTTTCGGTTATTTCCTCGAATAATTCAGTCCCTTCCTCGGTAAACTGAAGTTGAATTTGGGGTTTACTGGTAGTTTGATCAAAAGAAAGCTGAGCCTTTTCTAAATATTTTCCAGTAAGTTGGGTCGGTTTAAAATAAGGGTTTTGGAAAGCCAGGTACCAATTTTCAATCTGCTGATATTCCTCAGGGTCTTTTCCCTCTAATTCTTTCTGCTTATCTAAAATAATTTGAGTTTCTTCATTAGCTCTCTGCTCTAGAAATTCAAGATAAGGAGTTTCGCCGATTATTTTAATGGCTTCTCCAACGTCTTTTATGCCGGCCAATTCAACAATCAACCGGTAATTTTCTCCCGCTTGCTGGGTCTGAACAATGGGTTCCTGTACTCCAAAAAGATTGACCCTCCTTTCGATAACATCTCTTAGTCCCTCCATGGCTTCTACGTATCTTTCTTTTTCAACTTTAGACAAATCAGCCTCATAAACAAGATGGCTTCCTCCCTGTAAATCTAATCCTAATCTGAAGGATATTTCTGGGAAATAAGGTAAATTAAATTTGGTTTGTTCGCCAAAGCTTTGGCGAAGACGAGAATTCAGAGAATCGACTCCAGAATTAAAATATTTTGGGAAGACCAAATTCCCGGCTAAAAAAGCTAAAACCAGGATTGAAATAATGATTAAGTTTAATTTCTTTTTTGGCATGTCCCGTAGTGAAATTCCGGCTTAAATCAATGAAACGAAATCTCTGTTTATGATTTATATAATGAGGATTTTTCTCTCTTTTCTATACCCCGCCGTCCTCCGGACGAACTGTCGAAATTCTACTACGGGGTATGTTTTTTTTATTCTAAATCAATTTCTTCTATTTGAAAATAGCTAAGCTCTTTTCCATTCTTCTCTCTCGCCCCTTTTCTTTTTCTCTGCCATTACCAGCTCATCATAAATTCCGTCAATAAGGCTGTATTTTTTTGCTTCTTCTAATCCTACCCAGACAAATTGATCCGATTCCTCTTTCTGAAGCTTTATATCACCTGAAACATAATCTGCCATACAGGAGATAACAAGCGACGGACTGCCATCTTGGTGGATTGTCGCAAGGCTTGTAACATATTCGATATTATCTATGTCGATTCCTACTTCTTCTTTTACTTCTCTGCGTAATGTTCGTTCAAGAACATTGTACCAATATTGCTCCGTATCTTTCGGTAATTGAAGATAATCATCGGTTTCCATCCTGCCTCCGGGCAAGGTCCACATCCCGGGAAACCGTTCCTTGTTTGGCGAACGTCTCGTAATGAGATATCTACCGTCTTTTACGATAATTGCCGTAATCGCGACCTCATGAAGATATTTATTTTTATTTTCCATAGCACTTTCTAATTTCCTTAAAGATAACTCACGGGAATCATTGCGCTTTCTTGAAGAATCTGATCGTGGCTGCAATCTCCTCGGTGATTCCCTTAATACAATTGTAATTTTTTACCTCCTCAGTGTTCACCCAGACATAGTCCGTAAAGGCACCTTGTTCTAATTGAACTTCGCCACTTTTATATCTCGCTGCAAACTTCACAAGAAGCACGGGGATTTCATCTGGCCTTATAAAGGCGACGCTATTTACGTATAATAACTTTTTATCGATCTCTATACCCGCTTCTTCTTTCGTTTCTCTGACTAATAATTTCTCGATGGCTGCTTCATAATCAAGCACATCATCGTTTAAACGGGTAGGATGACCAATGTCTAAATCCTGCCATTCGAGTTTTCCTCCCGGCACTCCATATTTTCCCGGATGCACCTTTTCTCTGTCGCTTCTTTTCAAAATCAAACAACGCCCGTCATTTTCCCGATATATGACTACATTGGCAACAAAATAGAATAACTTGTTTTCTTTTGCGTTTTGGAGGCTTATTTTCTTAGCTGGCATGCCCCGTTAGGAAATTAAATATTTTTAGTTGCTACTAGATTTAGACCTTTGGACATCTTTATTAATTCTGGAGGAATTACAAGGAGACGCGGAGCGACGACTGGTTTGATAGATATTGTTATTTACATAATCAAGGGTTTCTGAATGGAAAATATTTGAAAATGTCTATGTCCCAAGGAAATCTAATATTGAACGCACCATCTTGTCTTATCCACGAAAACCCTCTTGTTTCCTACGGGGCATGTCTATTTTTTTATTATCTTCATTGGCCATGATCTCCCTTCGTCCTTCGGCAAGCTCAGGACTACGGACGGGCAAAGCATTTTTATTTCATCCCACATCCACATGAATTAACGCCATCCTGATAGCCTCTTTCGTATATTCTTTTCTCATCAATCTGCCTTTTGTCATAATACCAACTAATCCTTCGGCAGATCCAATCTTACGGTTTTTTGTTATTCCTGCTTTATAGGCAGCCTCGTCCATATCTAATCCGTCATTGAGTATATAATTAATAACTTCTCTCGGCGCTTCCCACGCAGAAGAAAGGCCTAAATGATATTCTTTTCCGTCAAAAATCGCACATACGCATACATCCATGTACCCTGTCTTTGTATTCGGTACTGCCATTAAACCCGACTCAATGCCAAAGCTGTAATTACAATCTTTAAAAGCATTTTTTGCCCGATTCGTCGCGCCAGATACAGTTTCTTCCAAAGACTTAGGTTGGTCGTTCACTTCCGACAGTGCTTCTGTAAGAATAATCTCAGCATCTTTCAAATGGGGATAATCCTGTAGGATTTCCTTAAGAGCGTCTATTTTGACTTGATTTTTTGAACCGATATTAATTTTCATAATTTTACTTCCCATGGCATTTTCTCGCTTTCTTAACTGTCACGCGGGAGCTTTTCTTTCTTTTTCAGCCACATTTTTTTGAAAAATGGCATTGTGAGCGTGGACAACATAAACGCCACTGCAGGAACTACTGCATTAATCCATGGTTTAGAAATCTCTATCACCCAAAGATAAACTCCGATAGCTAAGTAGGTAAATACAGTCAATAAAATTCGCCTCGTCCAGCTTGTTTCCCATGATTTATCTATCTCAACCCGCTTGTTCCTTTCTTCAATTTTTTGGACTCGTTGTTCTAAATTTTCCATGTTATTTCCCATGGCATTTCTTATACCCCAGTAGCAGAAGCTTTGCTTCGCTACGGGACTTCGTTTTTTTTTACTTACCGTGGCAGTGTTTATATTTTACTGAACGGCCATCGGGTTTTTTCGCCCCACAGGGACAAGGATCATTTCTGCCAATTTTCTTTTTGTTGGCCGTAGTTGATCGACTACCGGCTGATGCCTTTTCTCTATTTAAGTTATAATCTGTAGATTGCGGGATGGAAACTGGTTCCCTGACGAGATTAACTTTCAAAATGGTATTGGCGATACTTGAATCGATTTCACTAAGTAATCTCTGGAACGTTCTGTGGCCTTCATTTTTGTATTCAATTAAAGGATCCCGCTGGCCGTAAGCCCTTAGCCCGACTGAATCTCTTAAATAATCCATTTCCTCTAAATGATTCATCCATAACATATCTAAGGTTCTTAAAGAAAGAATTTTTTCAATCTGCCTCATCTTCTCGTCCCCCGTTTCTTTTTCTTTCTTTTCATAATCTTCTTTTGAATGCCCTCCTTTTAAAAATTGGCTGAGAATTTTTTCCTTCAATTCTTGAGGAGAAGCTTGAAGGATTTCTCGTCTTTTTTTATAAATCGTTTCCCGGTGCTTATTCATTACGTCATCATATTCTAAAAGATGTTTTCTTGCGTCAAAATTAAAACCTTCGATTTTGGATTGGGCCTGTTCAATGGCCGAAGAAACCAGATTGGCTTCAATTGGCTGGTCGTCTGGAATTTTTAAGATTCCCATTAAAGATTTGATCTTTTCAGAACCAAAAATTCTTAAAAGTTCATCTTCCAGAGAAACAAAAAATTGAGAAGAACCCGGATCTCCCTGTCTGCCCGACCTTCCCCGTAGCTGATTATCGGTTCTTCTGGCCTCATGCCTTTCTGTACCAATGATATGAAGCCCTCCCAGCTCCTTCACTTTTTGAGCTTCTTCGGGGCTTGACGGATTACCTCCTAAAACTATATCTACTCCCCTGCCGGCCATATTGGTGGCTATGGTGATAGCCGCCACTTTCCCGGCCTGAGCAATAATTTCTCCTTCTTTTTGGTGGTGTTTGGCATTAAGAATCTGATGAGGAACTCCTTCTTTTTCAAGTAATTTCCCTAAATATTCATTTCTTTCTACGGATCTTGTTCCAACTAAAACCGGCTGTCCTTTTTGATTCTTGGTTTTAATCTCTTTAATGATTGATTTAAATTTTCCTTCTTCAGTTTTATAGATGCGGTCTGACAGATCGGTTCTAATCATTGGTTGATCGGTCGGAACAATCACCACCTCCAAACCAAAGACTTTATCAAATTCCTCAGCCGAGGTAACAGCTGTTCCTGTCATCCCGGCTAATTTTTTGTAAAGTCGAAAATAGTTCTGGAAAGTAATTGAAGCTAAGGTAATAGATTCTGGCTGTACCTGAACACCTTCTTTTGCTTCGACTGCTTGATGAAGGCCGCCAGACCACCTTCTGCCCGGCATAAGTCTACCCGTAAATTCATCAACAATAATAACCTGATTATTCTTTACGACATAGTCTTTGTCTCTTTTAAATAAAAAATCTGCCCGAAGGGCCTGTTCTAAATGATGCAGATACCTCATCCCTTTTTCTTGGTAGATATTCTCTAGCCCTAAAATTTTCTCTATTTTATCGATCCCCTCTTCAGTTAAAATAACAGCCCTTATTTTCTCATCGATATTATAATCATCGTTTCCTTTCAAGAGTGGGGTGATTTGAGAAAACTCTCCATACATTTTAGAAGATTCCTTATCGGGTGCTGAGATTATTAAAGGAGTTCTGGCTTCATCGATTAAAATCGAATCCACTTCGTCGATGATGGCATAATTTAGTCCTCGCTGAGCTTGATTTTTCAAGTCATAGACCATATTATCTCTTAGGTAGTCAAAGCCAAATTCATTATTGGTGCCGTAGGTAATATCAGCTGAATAGGCTTCTTTTCGAGAACAAGGCCTTAGAAAGTCCTCGACCACCTTAAAACCGCCTAATTCGTCCCTGATTTTTTCTTCCTGCTCTTGCGGCTTTTTATAATCAGGATCATACAAAAAAGCCTGATCATGATTCAAACAACCGATACTCAGGCTTAATAAGTGATAAATTTGCCCCATCCAGACCGTATCTCTTCTAGCCAGATAATCATTAACAGTAATGACATGAACCCCTTTTTGTTCCAAGGCATTTAAATAAACCGGCAAAGTGGCTGCCAAGGTTTTGCCTTCGCCGGTCTTCATTTCGGCAATTTCTCCTTGATGCAAAGCTATTCCACCAATCAGCTGGACATCGAAATGCCGCTGTTTTAAGGTCCTTTTCGCTGATTCCCTGACCAAAGCAAAAACTTCTGGTAAAATATCGTCAAGATTCTCGCCTTTGTTTAATCTTTCTTTAAATTCTAAGGTCCGAGCACTCAAATCGTTGAGTGCTCGGTCTTTAAATTCTCTTTCAAGGCTATTTATTTTCTCTACTATCGGCTGAAACTTTTTTAAATATTTTTCATTGGCATCGCCAAAAATTTTAGATAAAATCTTCATAGAATAAATTATATAATAAATTGCCAAAAATAAAAAGGGCGGCTTTAAGTCCCCTTTTTTACTTAGCTTTAAAAGATTATTTATTTACAACATAACTAATAATTTTGTAAACCAGCTTGGCGGCTAAAAAATCAGGGGCAATAAAGCTTGGTATGGGTGATAATTCAACAACGTCTGCTCCGACAATTTTTCTATTTTTTGCAACTTCTCTGATTAAATCTAGGACTTCATTCCACCCAAGGCCACTAGGTTCTGGCGTACCAACAGATGGCATAAAAGAAGGATCAAACACATCGAGGTCTAAAGTTAGATAAACGTTTTCTTTTAGGGTACTGACAACTTCTTCGTTAGAAAATTTTTTATCGTAAAAGATATTATTCTTTTTTGCTTCTTTTATGTATTTGGTTTCTTCTTCGCTCATACTTCTAATGCCAACTTGCGTTATCGGTAATTTTAAATCTTGGGATATTCTTCTCATCACGCATCCATGGTGGTATTTTGTCCCTTCAAATTCATTCCGCAAATCAGCATGAGCGTCAAGCTGTAAAACTGAAAAATTATATGCAGAATATTTCTTTTTAAGAGCAGAGACTGCTCCCAGGGTAATCGAGTGCTCCCCTCCTAACATCAAAGGAAACTTCTCATCGCTTAAAATTCGAGCTATCACATTCTCAATTCTTAAAGTTGTTTCTTTCGGAGAGTTCTTAGAAGGCTCTAATGCCTCTAAGGTGAAAATGCCAATTTTACTGATGTCTTTCTTTTTTTCTATATCATAAAGCTCCATATGGCGGGAGGCATTTATGATTGCCCAAGGACCATCTTTCGTCCCAGAGATGTAATAAGTTGTGGATTCATAAGGTACGGGAATAATAACTACTTTTGAGCTTCTGTAATTTTGCTTTTCCAAACCTCCGAAATTATAAGGCTCCAATGCTGGGTAAGAAAATCCTTTCACCCCCACACCAAACGAGCTTATGTTTCAAGGCTACTCTTGATCCTATTTTTGAGTTGCCTTAAAGCTTTCGCTCGTAGTTTTAGGTTATGTTCTCGTTTGACCGCATCTTATTTTGAAGCATAAGCTTCATAATATACAGGATACAGTGGTCTTTTTGATTTTGTTGGCCTAACGAGACCTGAATTATGTTCTTTTAATCTTTTCCTAAGATCATTAGTATATCCAATATACAAACTTGCATCGTTTCTACTTTTCAGGATATAAACAAAGAACATAATTCAAAGCTCGTTATGGTGTGGAGGTTCATTTTTTTTTAAAAAGAGAAGAGAAATCAGTGCCTTTTCTTTTTGATTTAATCCTTTCTTTTAAGGCATGGGTGACGATAGGTAAAGCAATTGTTGCATCGCAAAAGCATTGAGCTTTCTTGGCATCAACCGCTTCCTTTCCCCAGCTCGTAGCTTCTTCGAAAGTGCAGCCCGAAAGACCTCCCCACTGCGGAGAATCAGTAGTAATTTGAATTGCATATTTGTGAGGGTAGAAATATTCATTTGTGGCTGGCCTGAAAACCCCTCCGGGTCTGCCAGGAATCTTTTTGTCGTCGTATTCTAAAGGAGAGGAAACGGCAAGCAGTTGTATAAAATCTTTTGGCACACCGCCTCCTATGTAGATTACTCCGATATCTTTTACTTTTTTTGTTAAACCCATAAAGTCTACATAATCTTTTGCCTGGTCAAGAATCAAATTAAACTTCCTGCTCTTTGCTATCAATACAGCGTCTCCATAAGCCGAATCCACCAAAGCAGGGCTGAAAACAGGGACTTTTGCTTTAGCTGCCGTCCCTATAATGCTGCCTATTTTCCTTTTATTCAGCCACAAACCAAAGTCGCGCAGGAACTCCATTGTAGAATAATTATAGCCTTCCTTGCGGGTCATAATAAATTCAGCTATCAGGTTGATCATATCCAGATACTCCACATCATCTCCAAAAACATCGTAATATCTGTTGATATCGCTTTCTAATAATTTAACGTCATCCACATTTTGGCTTCCTTTGTAATAATAATATCCCATGCCTTCAATAATATCCTCAGATACATTCGCGCCTGTCGAAACTAAAACATCTATAAATCTTTGCTCTATCAGCCAATTTATTATTTTCCACTGTCCGGTTGTGCTCAAAGAGCCAGCGTAACCCATTATGATAGTAACATTTTTGTCTTTTATCATTTCTTCCCATACATCAACCACTTCACCAAGCTTCCTGCCCTGAAAACCTGTCTTTGCCATAGCAGAAAGGAGTTCAGAAATACTTTTCGCATCAACATTAATGGCTTCTAATTTTTTTGTTTTATACTTACCGGTAGCTTTCCTTACTTTTCTATACTCTTTCAGATTTATTTTTGCATATTGAGAAACGAGTTTAGAAAGATGCTTCTCTTTTTTTGAAAGTCTGTTATTCATTTTTTTCATATTAATTAGATAAACGGGATCCAAACGCCTTATGGAACAAAAACTACTGCCGCCACCACCGAGGTCCAAAGACCATCTTTGTTGCCCCGAGTAGTTTGAGTACTATTGAAGGTATAGACAATTTTACCGCTTAATTTATATGCCTGTTTCCTGGTGTCCCAAGCATCGTCGGGGTTAAATTTCATTCCAAGAGTAGAGGCCAACATAGAGGCTGCTAAGTCTTCGGCATAATCTCCGGCTTTTTCTTCGGTTTCACCAAAACAATGATGTTCGGAAAGATAGCCATATCTTTTATTTCCGACAGGGATGGCACAACCAACAGAAGCTCCTATTAATCTATTTGGTTCATTGGTTTCGTTCCGAGCCATCACACAAAAAACAACCTCTCCTGGTTTTAAAACAGCCACTCCTTTATCTCTGGAAATCTTTTTGCAGCCAGGGGGCAGAATACTGGAAACTGAAACTAAATTAAATTGGGCAATGCCGGCGTCTCTTAAGGCCCATTCATAAGCGCTTAATTGTTCTCTGGCTACTCCTGTTCCCTTTGTGAAAAAAAACTTTTGAGGAATCATAATTTCTTAAAAAATACTTTAATTTTTTAAAAGAATAAAAAAAGGTTATTTTATTATTTCATTTCAAGAAACTGTGTCAACCCCCGTCTAAATCTTTTTCTTGTAAAAATTTGGGGGGCAAGAAAAAAAATGGGGAAAAATTAAAAAAACTGTCCCTTTTTGAAAAGGGACAGGAAAAGAAAATTTTATTATCTGCGTCTTCCTTTCTTTTTTGGTTTCTTTCTTTTAACAACTTTCTTTTTCTTTTTTGCAGCTTTTTTCTTTGCCATTTTTTAAAGAAACATATTATTTTAAGAATACTGGCAAATAGTCGACCAACTATTTGTAAAAAATTTTACTGTGGTTTCCAAAGTTCTGAAAAAATTTGAAGTGTTAATTCTATTACTTTATTATTTCATTTCAAGAATTGATGTCAAGCCCTCCTAAGTTTTTTTTCTTGCAAAAATTTTGGAGAGCAAAGAAAAAAACAAAAATTTTAATTATTCAACTGCTAAAATCCTAAAAAATAAACTTCTTCTTTTAAAATTATTCCAAATTTACTTTTTACTTTCTTTTTTGTTAAATTGATTAATTTTTTAACATCTTCTGCCTGAGCATCTCCTATATTAATGATAAAATTAGGATGATCCCTTGAAATTTGAGCTTTTCCGATTTTTTTTCCGGCAAGCTGACATTGATTGATCAAAAAAGCGACGGGTAAAGTTTTTCCCTTAATGACTTTTTTAGCTTTAGGAAATTTCTTCAAAAAATCTCTTTTTAATTTATCTATTCCTATATTTTTAAAAACACTTCCTGCCGACGGTTCTTGAGGGTGCCTTTCTTTCCGATAAATCAAATATTTCTTAGTTGTTTCTTTTATTTTCTTTTTGCTGTTTTTTTCAAGCTTCAGAACAACAGAAAAAATAATAAAATTTCTTTTCTTTTTAAAAATACTTTCTCTGTAACCAAATTGACAGTCTGAATTTTTTATATTTTCTGTTTTTAAGTTTTTAAGATTAAAAACTTCTACCTCCTTAACTACATCTTTTGTTTCTCCTCCAAAAGCTCCTGCATTGCCCCTGACAGCCCCTCCGATTGTTCCTGGAATTCCAGCCGCCCATTCAAAACCGGTCAAGTTTTTTTCTATTGATTTACCAACCAACAGAGATAAAGGTGTGCCGGCCTCAGTAAGGATCTCTGAGCCTTTAATTCGATAATCTGAAAGTTGAATTTTTATTACAATACCCTTGAATCCTTTGTCAGAAACTAACAAATTACTCCCCCCGCCCAGAATAAAAAACGGTAGATTATATCTTTTTGCTATTTTGACAGCTTGAATTAAATCTTTTTTTGTCTCAGCTTTAAAAAAATATCGAGCTGGTCCGCCAATTCTAAAAGTAGTGTAATTTTTCAACAAAATATTTCTCCTTAATCCCGGTAATATTTTTTTTAACTGCTGATAATTTATCTTTACCATTTTTTTATATTCTAACTCTTCCTCCAAAATTTGTATACAAATTTTGGAGACCTCAAGCAAGCCTAATAACCTAAAAACTAAACTCTAAACGTCCAAATTAAAAAGGCCAGGAGAGTTGACTCCGATGCTAAGTCTTTAGTGAGTGCTGGCTCCTGACCCAATTTAACTATATCAAAAGTATATAAAAAAGTAAAAAACCTCGCAAAGCAAGGTCTTTTACCGACTTAGTAAAGTCCCCTGAAAGGGAACACTCACTGATTAAATATTAGCAAACCCGAGGCCTTTTGTCAAGTTATTTTTATCTTCCCAAAATCTCATTCATCTTAACTCTAGTCTTTGGACCAACATAACCGGTACCTTTGGTTAGTCCCCAGTGAGAAAGAATATCTAAGGCATATTTTTCCTGGAAGCGGATAACGGCTTTCTTAGTTAAAGGGCCAAACCAACCAGAAACTATGCCTTCAGGATAAATCTCTTGCCCTTGAGCTTTTAAGAAAATCTGTAAGTATCTGACGTCATCATTTGTCTGGTCATATTCAAGATTAATGATGAATCTGTAATTAGCTGGGATTTCTTCGGTGACCTCCTTTTCCAGGAGTTGAGCTATCTGGGCTTTTAATTGAGCAATCTTGGCTGAGATTTCAACAATCTTAACTTTAAGTTCCTCGATGGTCATCTCAGAAATTGGTTTTTCTTTAGTTTCACCCATTACGGCAAACAAAGAAAAGTGCGAGGTATAAGCAGTGACGGCATTGGTGAGTATGTTGACTTCTGATTTTAGGACTTTCCAGGAGGAGACCTTTTTGTCCCAGAAAAAAATCTTAAGAGTTTTTTCATCTACTTTAGCTTCTTTTACTTGACTATCAGTATAAGTAAAAGTGATTGATACTAATTTTTCAAAAGATTCTAATTCCTTGCCTCCAGAAAGAGCTTTGAAATCAGCTACTAAATCTCCGATTATTTGAGTATTTTTAGGCAAGGGGTTGGTTTTAATAATCTCTGTTTTATCTTTGGGCTCTATTTTAACCACTACTGTTCCTTTAATGCTCTGAGGCGGGAAGACTACCTTGGTTATCTGGCCAGATTCAAATGTTCTTCTGACCTCTCCGCCTAAATCCTGGAAGATATTGCCCTGACCGGTAGTACTGACAGGAGGGCCAATAACACCTGCTCCACCACAGCCATTGGTAGATTTAGTCAAAGAAGTTGTAGCAGTCTCAGTTCCATCTCCGTTACGGTATTTAACATACCAAGCATATGAAGTGCCGCAAGAAAGTCCTGTATCCTGCCAGGAATTAGTTTGAATCCAGCCTGAATTTGGAGAGCCACCTGAACGATAGAAGTAGTACCCAGAAGAACCAGCAGTATTATTGGTAAAAGAATCAACAGATAAAGATATGGTTGAGAGTGCAGCTGTGCCTGAAAAGTTAGTTGGCGTTGGAGCTGAAGTATAGGCAGAGGAGGTTGATGAATAGGATGATTCATTATTAACTGCGTCTTTGGCTTTGACCCTGTAAGTATATTGGGTATTGGCTGTTAGGCCAGTATCAACAAAACTGGTTGAAATTTGGTAGGCACTCGAGGAAGAACCTCCGGAATTACCTGAGGTTTCCTGGAAGAAATAAGGGGTGGAGTGCAGTCCTGCACCAGAGTCTGCAGCTATGTCTGCAGTTACTGTTAATTGAGTAGTAGAATCAGCTGTAATTGAGGAGATAGAGACATTGGTTGGTGAAGTGGTATCTACTCTAAAGGCAATGGCTCCAGAGTTAGCTTGGGTGTAGCTGCTCTGGGCATTATCGTCGTCCTCTGCTCTGACTTGCCAGTAATATGAGCCATCAGAAAGTGTTTGGCCTTCAGAGCCGGTGGTGTATGAGCCTGAGCTAGCGGCCTGGCCAACCGTAAAAGTTCGAGAGGTGCCTTCAGTGGCAAAGCTTGAGGTATAATCTACTAGGAGTGAGCTAAAATCAGAGTCATCATCTATTTGAATCTGGAATCTGACCTGGTCATTAGTATCAGGATCAGAGAGATTGAAAGTTAAGCTAGGAGTATTATCTGCTCCCCAACTACCATCCACTAAAGAGGTGGGACCTAAGGATGAAGGAGTATTGGGTAAACGGTTAACCGTAAAAGTGCCTGATGTTGAAGAGGAACAGGCATTATCATCATCACAGACAAAAGCATAGTAGTTATTACTCCCGGCATCAGCATCTTGGGCGGTATAGGTGAGGTTGATGGGATCGTCGGTTGTGAAGCTTGTTGAATCTGCCCAAGACCCTCCATCACAGGTTTGACCGGTAATGGCGTCTGTCTTACAGATATGGGCTTTTTCCAGATCTCCAGCGTCTGCATCATTCCAGTCAACTGAGAAAGTGATATTACTGCCTGAGTTAACTGGATCTGGAGTATCGGTGACTGAAGTGATGGTAGGAGTTGCGTTGGGGGAAAGAGTATACTCGATGTGGAGCTTGGCTGCGAAAGTCGAGCTAGTGTCGTGTTCCCGTATACGAGTCCACTCTCTGTCAGAAACATGAGTGTCGTCTTTTAGGCCCGACTTCCAAACCAGCACAACGGCCGTGATTGTATAGTCGTCCACTAGTTCTTGAAACACAGAAACAAGGCTCGGCGATTGCACCCACGCGCCAGATGGAGCCACTCCTATTGCGTCCCAATCCACCTTGGCCGTCGTCGGTGTCCTACCAGTAATGTCATAAGAACCCGACCCCGCCGTAAATGTCCCTGGCCCAGCGGCATCCTCTGCATAGATATGGTGGTGAATGTCATCACCGGGGTTGTCGTAGAAGTAGCTCTCCTGGTACGCCACGTCAATCGTGTCGCCGTTGGCAGGCCAAGAACCTGTTGGCGAATCCCACCGGAAACCCCCCCAGTTTCGGGAGGTAGTAGTATTATCCTTAAGCGCCATGCCAGACCCGTCCCATACATTACCACTAGACTCAATTTCGTACATATCGTCCGTGTCGGCGGCTATTTGGTCGTTAACTGTCACGTCCACCATCAATGGGTAGACCGCGTCCTGGACGTATGACAGCGGTACGCGATGGGTCACGAATAGACTGTTCCCCTGCTTTTTGAACTGGAACGTCCCTAGTTGCTCATTCCCCTCCGAGTCCCAGGAACGGGGCAGGTTGAACCACCAGAGAACGTTCCCGTCCCCGTCGCGGAACTCCACCAAGCCCTGGGTGTCGCGATCGCCCGCGTTCTGACCCTTCCCCCACGCCTGACCGTTCACATATGGCTCAACGCCGGAGG
>LAZR01000135.1_pt1 | contig 94393 bp, 84 predicted proteins | sample 329461 | NCBI WGS metagenome assembly LAZR01 (sample SAMN03002196, study PRJNA259156) | marine sediment metagenome | biome: sea floor; feature: Hydrothermal impacted sediments; material: marine sediment; isolation source: Loki non-amplified sample from Loki's castle hydrothermal vent sediment ... | reverse complement strand
AGAAGGGAGAGAGTGGTCAGAAGCTTAAACCAGATCATTGAATGGCGCGGTCAACCGCAGACAATTCGCGTCGATAATGGCCCAGAATATATCAGTGGTAAGCTGATGGAGTGGGCAGAGAAACGCAATGTTCGACTGGAATACATCCAGCCGGGCAAGCCACAACAGAATGCCTACATTGAGCGCTATAACCGCACCGTTCGCGGCGAATGGCTCGGGCAATACATCTTCGAAACCATTGAGGAGGCACAAGACCAAGCAACTGAATGGCTCTGGACTTACAACAACGAGCGACCCAACATGGGTATCGGCGGCATGACACCCGCCATGAAACTGAAAACAGCCGCCTGAATTCTACGGTTGGACCCCATTAAAAATGGGGGGATTACCCTCAGAATTAGCTATCAAAGTTCAATCTATCACCACACTGCGAATTCCATAGCGCTATTGCTTGTTGGTATAGAAACGAAAAAAGGTGCCCGGAGGGCACCCTAAGTTTCTCATAGCCAAGCACATCGTTTACCACTCGTTTGTTTTATGCCTGCGGCTTGGCCGTCGCTAGGGGCTTGCGCACCGGCCCCCTGTTCGATGGAATGAGAGAAGAAACTATCTCTTTTCTCATTTCGAAACTGCTAAGATCTTGAAGCCGCACTAGGGCTCGATGCTATTCCGTTTGTACCCTCATGCCCCCAAAAGATGTCTCGTTCCCCTCCGTGATTGCTGTACTAGACCATCAAACTCCATAAAGGATCTGCCCCCAGCCCGCGTGAATAAAATCAACAACTTACGCGAACTGGGCGTTAATCACCCTGTAAATGGCCGCCGAAACACTCGAAATGGGCTTCATATGCTTGGCTTTTTAACACACCCGCTCAACTTGGCTTAGCTGCAGCCGGATGTGCCGCCGCAGGTGTTGCACTTCATGCAGGTGCCGTTGCGGACCAGAGTGTAGTTTCCGCATTCGCCACAGGCTTCGCCCTCGTAGCCTTGCATCTTTGCCTTTACCCGTGCGTCCATGCTGACTGCGCTGCTCGAGACCGCAGTGGTTGACCCCATGGTCGTGGAGGCGGAGTGCTGCACAGCCTGTGGCATCGCACGGTCCAGGGTCTGGGTGCCGCCCGGCCCCTGCCCGCCTTGCAGCAAGACCAAATCTTGCGGCATCCGGTTGCGCAGATAACCGGTAGAGCTGATCTGCCTGAGAACTTCCAGTGACCGCGTTGCCGCAGTTTCCGAGAGTTCTGAGACGTTCGCAACGCTCTCCTGATCTCCGCGTCCGATGCTGTCAAAGCTGGCACCTTCAGGCTGGACATGGGCCAGATCGGTCCGATCCAAATAAGACACGGCCAGTTCGCGGAACACATAGTCCAGGATCGAGGTCGCGTTCTTGATGCTGTCATTGCCTTGCACCATGCCGGCGGGTTCGAACTTGGTGAAGGTGAACGCGTCAACGAATTCCTCGAGCGGGACACCGTATTGCAGGCCCACGGACACGGCGATGGCAAAATTGTTCATCATCGCGCGGAAGCCCGCGCCTTCCTTGTGCATGTCGATAAAGATCTCGCCCAAGGAGCCGTCTTCGTATTCACCGGTGCGCAGATAGACTTTGTGCCCGCCCACATTGGCCTTTTGGGTATAGCCCTTGCGCCGCTGAGGCATCTTTTCGCGGTGCGATTTGATGATCTCTTTGACAATAACTTTCTCGACGATCTTTTCAGCCAGCACGACAGCCTTCTCGTGGGCGGTGCCGGATTCCAGCGTTTCTGCCGCCTCGTCGTCATCTTCGACCAGCGCAGAAGCCAAGGGCTGCGACAATTTCGATCCGTCACGGTAGAGCGCGTTGGCTTTTACCCCGAGGGACCAGGAAAGCTCGTACGCGCTTTGGCAGTCTTCGATGGTAGCGTCGTTTGGCATGTTGATCGTCTTGGAGATCGCCCCCGAGATAAACGACTGTGCTGCGGCCATCATGTAGATATGGCTATTCACAGACAGGTAGCGCTTGCCCTTCTTGCCGCAGGGATTGGCACAGTCAAAGATGCTGTAATGTTCAGTTTTGAGGAACGGCGCGCCTTCCAGGGTCATTGTGCCGCAAACGTGATCGTTGGCTGCTTCGATGTCTTTCTTGGAGAAGCCCAAAGATTTCAGCAGGTCAAACGTCGGATCATTCAGCTTTTCGGCAGGGATGCCAAGGACTTGGGTGCAGAATTCCTCGCCCAGGGTCCACTGGTTAAAGACAAAGCGGATGTCAAAGGCCTGCGCCAGCGCCGCGTCGATCTTGGCCAGCTCGTTAGGACCGAAACCGTGGCCAACCAACGTGGTGTGGTTGATCGCTGGAGCGTTGCCGATAGTGCCGTGACCGACGGCATAGCTTACCATCTCTTCGATCTGTGCAGATCCGTAGCCGAGCTTTTCAAGCGCCGCAGGTACGGATTGGTTGATAATTTTGAAATAACCTCCGCCCGCGAGTTTCTTGAATTTTACCAGCGCAAAGTCAGGCTCGATCCCGGTGGTGTCGCAATCCATGACCAGACCAATGGTGCCCGTGGGCGCGATCACAGACGTTTGGGCGTTGCGGTACCCGTGCTTCTCGCCAAGGCGCAAAGCCTCGTCCCATGTTGCCGTTGCAATGGCGATCAGGTTGCCTTGAGGGCAGTTCGCATGATCCAGCGGTACGGGCTTGACCGAAAGTGCCTCGTAGCCGTCTGCATTTCCATACGCCGCGTTGCGGTGGTTGCGGATGACGCGCAGCATGTGGTCGGCATTCTTGGCATGGCCCGGGAAGGCCCCCAATTCACCGGCCATCTCGGCCGAGGTTGCATAAGATACGCCGGTCATGATCGCGGTCAGCGCACCACATAGCGCACGGCCTTCAACACTGTCGTAGCTAAAGCCCATGTTCATCAGCAAGCCGCCAATGTTGGCATAGCCCAGACCCAGCGTGCGGAAGTCATAGGACCGCTGCGCGATTTCCTTGGACGGGAACTGCGCCATCATCACCGAAATTTCCAACGTGACAGTCCACAGACGCGAGGCATGCATATAGTCTTCGACCATGAACTCCCCATCTTGCAGGAAGGTCAGTAGGTTCATCGACGCGAGGTTACAGGCCGTGTCGTCCAGGAACATGTATTCTGAACAAGGGTTTGATCCGCGGATCGCGCCGTCTTTTGGGCAGGTGTGCCAGTCGTTGACCGTGTCGTGGTACTGGATGCCCGGATCCGCGCAGGCCCATGCAGCGTGGCCGACCTGCTCCCACAGATCACGGGCGCGGATGGTTTTCGACACGCGCCCTGTGGTGCGGTCCAGCAGTTCCCAATCGGCGTCTTTTTCGACGGCATGCAAGAACGCGTTGGTCACACGGATCGAGTTGTTGGAGTTCTGGCCCGAAACGGACGAATAGGCTTCGGAATCCCAGTCGGTGTCATAGGTCGGGAATTCGATCGAGGTATGACCCTGCTTGGCGTAATCCAGAACGCGTTTGACGTATGTCTCTGGGATCGCGCATTTTTTGGCGCTGCGGATTGCTGCCTTCAGCTGATCGTTCTTAACGGGGTCATAGGCATCGGCCTGCGTCCCATCCCACGCCTTGATCGCGGCGAAAAGCTTGTTCAGCTCGCGTTCATGCATCTTGGAGCCGGCGACGATAGACGCGACCTTCTGCTCTTCGATGACCTTCCAGTTGATAAAATCCTCGATATCGGGGTGGTCCGCATCGACGATTACCATTTTCGCCGCACGCCGCGTTGTGCCGCCAGACTTGATCGCGCCCGCCGCACGGTCCCCGATCTTGAGAAAGCCCATCAGACCCGACGACTTACCGCCCCCCGAAAGCTTCTCCCCTGCCCCGCGAAGGCTGGAAAAGTTGGTGCCCGTGCCCGAGCCATATTTGAACAGACGCGCTTCGCGGACCCATAGATCCATGATGCCGCCGTCGCCGACCAGATCGTCAGCAACCGACTGAATGAAACACGCATGGGGCTGCGGGTGTTCGTAAGAGGAGGTCGAACGCGTCAGCTTGCCGGTTTTATAATCGACGTAATAATGCCCCTGTGCCGGGCCATCGATGCCATAGGCCCAGTGCAGACCGGTGTTGAACCATTGCGGGCTGTTGGGCGCACCGCGTTGGCTGGCCAGAATGTGGCGCATCTCGTCATAATAGGCTTGGGCGTCCTCTTCGGTGGTGAAATAGCCACCTTTCCAGCCCCAGTATGCCCAAGCGCCAGCCAGACGGTCAAACACCTGCTTGGAGGACGTCTCTCCGCCCATCGTGGCATCTTCGGTGGGCACGGAACGCCACAGGAATTCCGGCACCCCCTTTTCTTTGACCTTCTTGGTCTCGGAGGGCACGCCCGCTTTGCGGAAATACTTCTGGGCAATCACATCAGAGGCGACCTGGCTCCAGCTTGAGGGTACTTCGACGTTATCGAGGCGAAAAACCACTGACCCGTCAGGATTGCGGATTTCGGAGGCGGTGCTCACAAAGTCCAGTTCAGCATATGCATCCTGACCGGATTGCGTGAATTTTCTTTCGATTTTCATAAGTGCCGCCCCAATTTCCAAACTCTTAACCCGCGGCATGATGAAGCCGCACGACGCTGTCGCAGATGTGCACCGTCGCCTGTACACCGGTCAGGCCAGCCCCGCATCGGTGCCATTTTGACTGGCGCAAACCCGCGGTACCTGAAGTCACCTGATCCAAGCGCCGCCCCCATCTGACACCAGATATAGTGCCGCGCCCATCAACTCACACAAACTGACGTATGCGGCCCTATCGGGTCAACGGGTTTATTATTGTCTTTCGGAAACTAGAGGCTTGACCGGATCGGCATTTTTTGAAGCTTTGGCGAATGCGGCGATTCAGCAAAATGATATGCACAGAGCACAAACGGGGTGACCCGAATTTGGCATCTCGGATAAAGTTAACAGACACTGGAGTTTAGCACAGTTGCCTCATGCATCGCCTGAGTTATCCACAAAACACCGCACAGCCGGCTGGGGATAAGAAATGCTGAACTGTGGACTATTATTTTTTTAGCCGTCACCAGATCTAGGCTGCAAAGCGGGGCCATTTGGCCACATCTAGAAGGCGGTTCTGTTGCAAAAACGTAAGATTGCACACAAATACAGCGTTCTGATCTGCATCAAGCAGATCAGGAACACTATATGTGGTGGTTCTTAAAGTGGTCGGGGCGAGAAGATTCGAACTTCCGACCCCCTGTACCCAAAACAGGTGCGCTACCAGGCTGCGCCACGCCCCGACTGCGGCCTACTTAGCCCCAAGCAATCGGATTGAAAAGCCCTAACTGCACAGAAAACGATAGTTTTTGAAGAACTAACAGGGCCACGCGGGATTACGCCCTGCAAAGGCAGGATGTCGCAGCTGTGTGCCGGTGGTAATGCCCATGCGCGCGCTTAACCCGCCGTTGATTTCCAACACAGCAAGCAACGCATCACTGCCCCCCTCCAGCAGAGATTCGTCGAGCGGAATGGCGTTGCGGTGGATATTCTGAACCACACCCCGCGCATCAATGAATAACAGGTCCAGCGGAATCAATGTGTTACGCATCCAAAAGCTAAGGCGTTGGGGGCGGTCATAGATAAAAAGCATCCCCGCACTGCCCGGCAGCGATGTGCGATGCATCAACCCTTGGGCGCGCTCACCGTCATCATCGGCGACCTCGACGCTGAATCGCGCCTGCCCCCAGTCCCCCCGCAAGGTCACGCTGTCTGCGCGACACGCAGCAGACGCGCCACTTGCGACGGCCACCGCAGCAAGCGCCAGAACGCCCGTGCGGATCAGCTTCGCGCGGTGCCAGATGAATCGAGCCGTATCGTTTCCCATGCATGTACCTCAGCCGCCATTTGCCCGCGCTCACCTTGGATCACGCGTAGCGCCAGCGCCTCGCCCGGCTGCAAATCCGACAAACCCGACTGGCGCAACACCTCTATATGTAGAAAGATGTCTTCGCTTTTGCCAAACACATTTGCGAAACCAAAGCCCTTTGACTTGTCGAACCATTTGACCCGAGCAGGTTCCAGTGGTGCCGCAGCCACGAGGGCGGGGTCGATGCCCACAATATCGGACAGGGCCATGGCCTGGGCTGTCGCAGGCGGGTGCACGGCATGGATCTGCGTCGCTTGCACACCGCGGTCGGTCTTGTGAACCGTAAGATCAATTCGCGCACCATCCGCAACCGAGCTTTGACCGTAATTGCGCAACACATTGACGTGCAACAGGATATCGGGCCCGCCTGAGTCTGAGACAACGAAACCGAACCCCTTTGCGGGGTCGAACCATTTCACCACGCCGGAAACGGCAGAGCTATTGCTGGATACTTCTGACACAAATGTCCTTTGGTCTTCTCTAGGTCAGGCAACCAAGTGCCCGCGTACAAAATATCAGCGACAAAAATCGCCTTACGGGTTTAATCTCGTTACGCTCCAATCGTCGCTTGGTCCGGCACGTCGCCAGACAAAACGGTCATGCAATCTATATTCTCCGTCAGCCCAGAACTCTATCTCAACCGGCGTAATCCGGTAGCCGCCCCAAAAAGCGGGGCGGTCTGGGTTTGGTCCCTTCTTGGCGGTAACCTTTGCCACCTCGGTGACCAAGGCCGCGCGGCTGGCAAGCGGGGACGATTGGTCAGAGGCCCAAGCCCCCAACCGGCTTTTGAGCGAACGTGATTTATAATAAGCGTCCGCCTGTGGGCCTTCTTCTTTCGTAATGGTGCCGCGCACACGAATTTGTCGGCGCAGCGATTTCCAATGCATCACAAAGGCGGCTTTGCCCGCGTGATCCAGTTCTTGCGCTTTGGCGCTGGTATAATTGGTGTAAAAGACAAAGGCCGCGTCTTCTATCTCTTTCAGCAGAACCATCCGAGCATTTGGCAACCCGTCCGCATCCACAGTGGAAAGCGCGATGGCGTTCGGGTCGTTGATTTCGGTATTTGTGGCTTCATCGAGCCAGCGGCGTGCGATCTCGAAAGGGTTATCGCCGGCAAATATACCTTTGCGCGCTTCCATAATCCTGACCCCCTTCTATGCGCAGCAGCGCAATCTTGCGCCATTGCTGTATATCAAATGACATATAAGAACAACTAAAGACACCCCCGCGCCTGGATCCGCCAAGGCGGCTTACTACGGAGTGCTCTGAAAGAGCCGCGCTCATCGTGCAGCCTTGATGCCAAACTATCAATAGCATAAACCGGATAAAAGCTCAGTGACATAGTCGAAGGAAAAACAATGGCAAATGACCTTATGGCAGGCAAACGTGGACTTATCATGGGCCTTGCCAATGACAAGTCGATTGCCTGGGGAATCGCACGCACTCTTGCTGACGCCGGTGCAGAGCTGGCGTTTTCCTATCAGGGCGAAGCGCTGAAAAAGCGTGTTGGCCCGCTGGCAGAACAGTTGGGAAGCGACATTGTTCTGCCCTGTGACGTTGGGTCGGAAGAGTCGATCGATGCGTTGTTCACTTCTCTTGGCGAACGCTGGGACGGGATCGACTTTATCGTGCACGCGATCGGGTTCTCGGACAAAAACGAATTGCGCGGGCGCTATGTGGACACCAGCCGCGCCAACTTTGCAATGTCGATGGACATCTCTGTCTATTCCTTCACCGCTGTGATGCAGCGCGCGGAAAAGATGATGAAGCCGGGCAGTAGTGCGGTGACCCTCACCTATTACGGTGCGGAAAAAGTGATGCCGCATTATAACGTGATGGGCGTCGCCAAGGCTGCACTTGAAGCGTCGGTGAAATATTTGGCCGAAGATCTGGGCAAAGACGGCATCCGCGTCAACGCGATCAGCGCCGGCCCGATCAAGACCTTGGCCGCCTCGGGCATCGGCGACTTCCGCTATATCATGAAGTGGAACGAATATAATTCGCCGCTGCGCCGCAATGTCACCATTGACGATGTGGGCAAATCGGCGCTGTTCCTGCTCAGCGATCTTGGGTCTGGCACCACGGGCGAGAACCTGCATGTGGACGCGGGCTATCATGTTGTTGGCATGAAAGCCGTCGACGCCCCAGACATGACAAAGGAATAACGACATGAGCAAGGATGCCTCGCGTCTGCCCCACGAAAAAGGGTTTCACATCAGCTGGGACCAGATTCACCGTGACAGCCGGGCGCTGGCGTGGCGATTGGACGGTATGGGCCCTGACGACGGCGGCTGGCGGGCTGTGGTCGCCATCACCCGTGGTGGTATGGCCCCCGCAATGATCGCCGCGCGCGAATTGGACATTCGCACTGTCGATACGATTTCGATCAAGTCCTACGACCATCAGGATCAATCAGATGCGGTCGTGCTTAAAGCCCCTGATGCAGAGCTGATGGGCGATGGAACGGGCATCCTGATCATCGACGATCTAGTGGATTCAGGCAAAACCCTCGAGGTCGTCCGCAGACTTTATCCCAATGCACATCTGGCGACGGTCTATGCCAAGCCCAAAGGACGCCCGCAGGTGGATACGTTCATCACCGAGGTCAGCCAGGACACGTGGATTTTCTTTCCTTGGGACATGGCCTTGCAATACGTCGAACCCTACCGCGGCAAGGACTGAACGCGCGCCCGAAAATACATGCCTTCGGCGAGGATTTAGGACCATTTGGAAGCAGCGGCCACGCGCCGCGTCAGACTTTGCGCTGGTCTGCTCGCCGGATCCCCCCTCCCTCGCCCAGCCTGGAGCACCTTTGACATGATCCCGCGTACCGCTGCGACTTTCTCTCCTCCGGTGATGGAGGCGCGCCGGTGGTTGTCGGGCGTCCATTTTGACGCTGACCGGCCCTTGATCAACGTCAGTCAGGCTGCCCCTGTCGACCCGCCCCCGCAGGCAATGCGTCAGGCTATGGCGGATGTCGCGCTGAATAATGACGACGCGCATCTTTATGGCCCTGTGCTGGGCCTGCCCGAATTACGCGACGAGCTGGCCGCTCAGGTCAGCGCTCATTACGCCGGTGCCGTGGAACCTGCGCAGGCGGCAATTACATCAGGCTGCAATCAGGCATTTGCCGCTGCGATTGCCACGCTTTGTGCCGAGGGCGACGAGGTGATCCTGCCGGTGCCGTGGTACTTTAACCATAAGATGTGGCTGGATATGTCAGGCGTGGCCGCCGTGCCGCTGGCTGTGGGCGACGCGCTTTTACCGGATCCCGATCACGCAGCTTCGCTCATTACCGACCGCACCCGCGCCATTGCCTTGGTGACGCCAAATAACCCCGGCGGCGTCGAATATCCCGAAGAGCTGGTGCAGGCGTTCTTCGATCTGGCCCGCGCGCGCGGCATCGCGCTGATCGTCGATGAAACCTATCGTGATTTCGACAGCCGTTCAGGCCCGCCGCACCGTCTGTTTCAAGACCCCGACTGGCATGACACGCTGATCCACCTCTATTCCTTTTCCAAAGCGTACCGTCTGACGGGGCACCGCGTGGGTGCGATTGTCGCATCTGAGGACCGGCTGACCGAAGTCGAGAAGTTCCTTGATACGGTTGCAATTTGCCCCGGGCAGATCGGACAGCATGCCGCCCTTTGGGGGATGCAGAACCTTGACAGCTGGCTTGCCGGCGAGCGGCGCGAAATCCTTGCGCGGCGTCAGGCGATTGCGGACAACATGCACCAGTTGGACGCCAAAGGCTGGAAGCTCTTGGGGCTTGGCGGCTATTTTGCCTATATGTCCCATCCGTTTGAGGAAAGCTCTGCTTTGCTGGCCCCGAGGCTGGTACGGGATGCGGCGGTTCTGACCTTGCCCGGCACGATGTTCCACCCGACAGAGGACCCCACCGGCGCACGTCATTTGCGGATCGCCTTTGCCAATCTGGATGTCGCAGGGATCGACGTGCTGTTTGACCGCCTGACACAGGTTTAACGGGCCTCTTGCCCCCCTGCCACGCACCGCATAGACAGGGCAAAATGTGCGTTTAAGGGATGAGACCATGAAAGCCAAAGGCAACAGCTTTACGAAAACCGCAGTATGGGGGCTCATGGGTCTTTTGATCCTGGGTCTGGGCGGTTTTGGGGCGGTCAATCTGAACGGCAGCGCACGCACCGTTGGCGAAGTGGGCGACAAATCGATCTCCGTCGATAATTATGCCCGCGAGCTGCAACAACAGATCCGCGCCATCGAAAGCCAGTCCGGCGAGCAGCTTAGCTTCCAAGAGGCGCAGGCCATCGGTCTGGACCGCGCCGTGCTGCAACGTCTGGTGCGTCTGCGCGCGCTGGACAATGAGGCCGACGAGATGGGGCTGTCGATCGGTGACACAAACCTGCGCGAACGTGTTGTGGAAATTCCCTCTTTCCAAGGTGTTGACGGGAATTTTGACCGCGAGGGCTATCGTTTCGCGCTGCAACAGGCCGGTCTGAACGAAAACGAATTCGAACAATCGCTGCGCGAAGAAGCGGGCCGGACGCTGTTGCAACAGGCAATCACCGGCGGTGTTTCCATGCCCGAAGCCTATGCGAACACGTTGGTGTCCTATGTGGGCGAGCAGCGCAGTTTTACATGGGCCAAGCTGACCCAAGACGATCTTGATGCGCCCCTGCCCGACGCGACTGACGCCCAGCTACGAGCCTTTTATGACGACAATGCCGATCGTTTCATGCTTCCCGCCAGCAAGACAATCACCTACATCACGATGGGTCCGCAGGATCTTTTGGACGAGGTTGAGCTGACAGACGAAGAGCTGCAGGCAGCCTATGACGACCGCGCCGACGAGTACATCCAGCCAGAACGCCGTCTGATCGAACGTCTGGTCTTTCGTGATCAGGAAGCTGCCGATCAGGCCGCCGCCGCACTAGAGGTCGACGGAACCACCTTCGAGGCGCTTGTGGCCGACCGTGGTTTGTCCCTGTCAGATGTAGATCTGGGGGACCTGAGCCAGCAGCAGCTTGGCGCGGCGGGCGACGCGGTGTTCAATGCTGAGGTCGGCGATATTGTTGGCCCCCTGCCCAGCAACCTCGGGCCTGCATTGTTCCGTGTGAACGGCGTGCTGCCGTCGCTGAATACCACATTCGAAGAAGCGCGCCCGACGCTGGTACAAGACCTGGCCGCCGACCGCGCTGCACGTCTGGTCGAGGTCCGCGCCCGTGATCTGGACGATCAACTGGCCGGTGGTGCCACGCTCGAAAAGATCGCAGAAGACAGCAAAATGACCCTCAGCACCATCGAATGGACGCAGGACAGCAGCGAAAGCATCGCCGCCTATGCCGGTTTCCGCGAAGCTGCGACGCGCCTGACCGAGAACGATTTTCCACAGATCGAACAGCTGGATGACGGCAGCGTCTTTGCCATGCGTCTGGACGGCACGAAAGAAGAACGCCCCAACCCATTCGACGCCGCGCGCGCCGATGTGGCAGCGGCATGGCGAAACGAACAGTTGATCGACACCCTGCGTGCCAAGGCAGAAACCCTGCAGGCAGAGCTTGCTGATGGTGGCGATTTCGCGGAGCTGGGGCTTGAGCCCACGACCGGGTCTGACCAATCTCGTGATGCGGTTGTCAGCGCTGCCCCCCAAGGATTCATTGCCGCTGTGTTTGATGCAGCACCCGGTGATGTGAAGCTGCTTGAAGGCACCGACGAGGTCGCACTTGTGCGCCTTGATCGCATAAAAGATGCAGCCGAGGATGACCGGATGACACAGGTCAAAACCCAGATTGCCGCGCAGCTGGATGATCAGCTTTCTCAGGCACTGTTTGCTGCGTTTTCCGACGATGTGATCCGCCGCACGGCACCGCGCGTCGACCAGCAGGCGATTGACGCCGTTCACGTGAACTTCCCCTAAGGTAGGTCTCCCATGTCGTTGACACCCGATTATGACAGCTTTGCCGCCGGCTATGCGGCGGGCAAGAACCAGATCGTTTACACCCGTCTGGCAGCCGATCTGGACACGCCAGTCTCGTTGATGCTGAAACTCACCGGTGCCGCGCAGAACGCTTTTGTGTTGGAATCGGTGACCGGCGGCGAAGTGCGTGGGCGCTATTCCATCATCGGCATGAAGCCGGACCTGATCTGGCGCTGTCAGGGCACCACGTCGGCGATCAATCGGTCGGCACGCTATGACGTGGATGCCTTCGACGATGTCGAGGGGGACCCGCTTGATACATTGCGGGCCGTGATCGCGGAATCGAAGATCGACCTGCCCGATGACCTGCCGCAAGCCGCCGCCGGGCTGTTCGGCTATCTGGGTTACGACATGATCCGGCTGGTGGAACATCTGCCGAATGTGAACCCCGACCCCTTGGGGCTGCCCGATGCGATGATGGTACGCCCCTCGGTGATTGCCGTGCTGGACGGCGTCAAGGGCGAGGTCACCATCGTCTCCCCCGCTTGGGTGTCGGACGGGCAATCGGCCAAGGCCGCCTATGCCCAAGCCGCCGAGCGTGTGATGGATGCGGTGCGCGATCTGGAACGGTCGATGCCCGGCACCAGCCGTGATCTGGGGGACGCCCATGAGGAATCCGCCCCTGTCAGCAACTTCACCCGCGAAGGCTATAAATCCGCCGTTGAAAAAGCCCGCGACTATATCGTAGCGGGCGACATCTTTCAGGTGGTGCCGTCGCAACGGTGGGCGCAAGGGTTCTCGCAGCCGCCGTTCGCGCTCTATCGCAGTTTACGCCGGACCAATCCGTCGCCCTTCATGTTCTATTTCAATTTCGGTGACTTTCACGTCGTCGGGGCCTCGCCCGAAATCCTCGTACGAGTGTTCGGTGACGAGATCACGATCCGTCCCGTCGCGGGCACCCGCCGTCGTGGTGCTACGCCAGAGGAAGACCGCGCCCTCGAGGCCGACTTGCTGGCCGACGAGAAAGAGCTGGCTGAACATCTGATGCTGCTGGATCTCGGCCGCAATGACGTGGGCCGTGTTGCCAAGATCGGCACGGTGCGTCCGACCGAGGAGTTCATCGTCGAGCGCTACAGCCATGTGATGCACATCGTGTCCAACGTTGTGGGCGAGCTTCGCGAGGATCGTGATGCGCTGGATGCGTTCTTTGCGGGGATGCCCGCAGGCACCGTTTCGGGCGCACCGAAGGTTCGCGCGATGGAGATCATCGACGAGCTGGAGCCCGAGAAACGCGGGCTGTACGGCGGCGGTGTCGGCTATTTTAGCGCGGGCGGCGACATGGACATGTGCATCGCGCTGCGCACTGCCGTCATCAAGGACAAAACCCTGTATATTCAAGCCGGTGGTGGTGTTGTTTATGACAGCGACGCAGAGGCGGAGTATATGGAGACGGTGCATAAATCCGACGCTATCCGCCGCGCGGCGGCCGACGCGGCGCGGTTTGCAGGTCAAGGGAACAGCTGAGGATGCCGACGCAAGCCCCGTTCGAGATTTCGGGTCAACAAGTGGCACCCGGCTCTCGGGCACAGATCGACTTGCCGATCTCGATCCTGCCGGACCACACGCCTGTCGGTCTTTCACTTGAAGTGATCCACGGCAAACGCCCCGGCCCTACCATGTTTGTCAGCGCCGCTGTTCACGGGGACGAGCTGATCGGGGTCGAGATCGTGCGCCGTCTGCTGCGTGCACCGCAGTTGAAATCCCTGCGGGGGACGCTGCTGGTGATCCCGGTGGTGAACTCTTTCGGGTTCCTGAACCGGTCACGCTATCTGCCGGACCGGCGCGATCTGAACCGTTGTTTTCCGGGGCACCCGTCGGGGTCTTTGGGGTCACGGCTGGCGCATATCTTTCTGAATGACGTGGTGCTGCGCTGCGATTTCGGGATCGACCTACATTCTGCCGCGATCCACCGCACCAACCTGCCGCAGGTGCGTATTTCTCCGTCAGACGCCGTCACGCGGCGCATGGCTGCCAGCTTTGCCGCACCGGTGGTGCTGACCTCGCCCCTGCGCGACGGGTCGCTGCGCGCGGTCGCTGCCGCCAAGGGTACGCCCGTGCTGCTGTACGAGGCTGGCGAAGGGCTGCGGTTTGACGAGATGGCTGTGCGGGCGGGCGTTGCGGGCATTCTGCGGGTAATGCATGTCGAAGACATGCTGCCGGCCAAGGGCATCGCCCCCTCGCGCCGCCAATCCCATGTTTGCTCCAGCTCTACCTGGCTGCGCGCGCCGGTCGGTGGGCTGCTGCGTACCTTTAGGGCCGAGGGGGAAACCGTTAAAGAAGGCGACGCTTTAGCAACCGTCTCTGATCCGTTTGGCAAGACTGAAGAAGACATTACCGCCCCCCATGACGGCATCCTGATCGGCCGCGCGATCCTGCCCGTGGTGAACGAGGGCGACGCGGTCTTCCACTTGGCAAAACTGTTGCCCAAGGCCGTCGCAGATACGGTCGAGGATATGATTACGCAGCTCGAAAGCGACCCGCTGTTCGACGAAGACGAGATTATCTAGGCTCGCCACATCCGGCCACGTCGAAGCTCACGCAGCGCGCAGGTTTCGACGGTTTTATCAGCAGATCATTCAGGCGTGGCGTTTTTCAGCACGGCCGAGACAGGGGCGAGTGCCACTTGGCTGGCACGGTCCTGCAACCCCCAGACCAACAACGCCGAGATCGTCTCGGGCCGCATCCGCCCCATCATGATCACCGACCCTTCGATCCCCGCCTTGAACGCGGCCTGATCAAGGAACCGCCGGATCACGGTAGGCGTCTGCCCCTTACTGTCAAAGTCGCGGAACACGGGTGCAGCGGGCACGCCCTCTTTCACCGCAAGCTTGGGCATGGTGTTCAACCCTTTATCCTGGGTCACCAGCCCATAGCCGCCCTGCCCGAGGATCGCCGTCACCTGATCGGCCGTGGCCCGGTCGGGCTGCAGGCCGGCACCCAACCCTTCAAGCACACCGATCACCTCTGGCAATCGCGAAAAAGCCACCGCCAGCGTGGTTTCGGCATCGCTGGGCTGCGCGCCTTGGGGCAGGTCGACCATCGCCAGCACCTCGAAGCCTTCGTCGCGGTAGATCTTCATCCGTTCTGCCGCGTCCGGTAGGCTGACATCAACCGCAAAGCTTAGAGGGTAGGGAAAGCTGCGCAACGCGGCGATGCCGACCTCTCCGCCTTGAAGATCGCTGCCGACATCCATCAACAGCACGCTCATCAGGGGTTTGTCGTCAGGGTTGGCAAACGGCTGACCAAAACGGGTGATCGCCGGGCCTTGACCCGCGGCTTGGACCTGCGGCGCGACCTGTTCGCCTGACTGCGCGGTTGGCAACCGGTTGATCGTAACGCCTGTATCGCGTTCCGATGTAATTGCCGCTGGCGTTCCAATCGTCGGGCGCCCGTCCGTGCGTTGGTCAGGCGCACCAAAAACGACATCAGCCGGTGCTTCCGTTGGCTGCGCGTCTGGGGCACTTGGCGCGGTGGCAATGTCGGTATCCGGCGTGGGTGTCGCGGGGGCCGCAATGTCTGCATCGGCCTCGACGCGCGGTGCCGTCTGGGTTTCAATCGCGAGCGTATCCGGTGCGGAGGGCTCCATCGGGGCAAGCGCCATCGGGTTCGGCAGGATCGGATCATCAAGCGCAATGTCCGGTGCCGCCGCATCAGGTAGGGTGACAGACGCTGCAGCGTCAATATCCAGCGCGACCAGCGGTGCAGGTGCGGGTGCAGGTTCAGGCGCTTGTTCTACCTCGGTTTCTGCCATCTTACCCGATTCTGCATCTGGCGCAGCATCGGGGGTGTTCTCTGCTTGAAGTTCCTCGGCAGCAGCAGCCTCGCCCTCGGACACCGCAACGTCCGGTTCATCCCCCTCGGGCACCCCTTCACTCTGCGGTTCAGGCATCGGCTCTGCGACAGGCTCAGGCACTACCACGATCACAACATCGTCAGTACTTTCGGCCAAGCCCTCGGGCGGCGCGACGACCAATGGCCGAGGTACTTGCGTCGTCTCAGGGGCTTGGGGCACAATATCAAGATCACTCTCGTCGCTTGGCGTAGGTGCGTTTGGCAACGGCGCTGGCCCGATAGGCACCATAAACGAAGCAACCCCAGCCACGCCAACACTGAACACCGCACCAATAAGGATACCGCCAATAAACCCGCGTGACATATTATGATCGCTCCTGTTTTTGTTCCGGTTCGCGCGGCTCTGCCGGCCTGCTGCCCTTGACGATGGGTCTTAACCCTGAACATGTATTAGTGGACATTATACCGTGTTTTTGCGCGGTTCCTCTAGCCCTAAACCCTGCCCCAATACAAAGAATTACCGTATGCTGCTCTTGATCGATAACTACGATAGCTTCACCTACAACCTGGTACACTATCTGGGTGATCTCGGGGCCGAAGTTGAAATCCGCCGCAACGATCAAATCGACGTGCAGGCCGCGATGGCGATGAACCCGTCGGGGATCATCCTGTCCCCCGGTCCGTGCGACCCTGATCAGGCGGGCATCTGTTTGGCGCTGACCGCTGCAGCTGCCGAAACAAGCATGCCGCTGTTGGGCGTGTGCCTTGGGCATCAAACGCTTGGTCAGGCTTTTGGTGGCAAGGTCGTGCGCGCGGGCGAGATCGTGCACGGCAAAATGGGCATGATGCACCACAAGGGTCAGGGCGTTTTTGCGGGGCTGCCGTCGCCCTTTGCCGCGACACGCTATCATTCGCTAATCGTTGACCGCGCCACCCTGCCCGACTGCCTTGAGGTCACCGCAGAGCTTGAAGATGGCACGATCATGGGGCTGCAGCACCGCGAGCTGCCCCTGCATGGCGTGCAGTTCCACCCTGAATCGATCCGGTCGGATCACGGGCACCAGATGCTGCAAAACTTCCTGAACAACGTAAAGGTGCCCGCATGAGCGATGCCCTGAAACCTCTGATCGATGCGGCTGCCAATGGCCCGCTGACCCGGGATCAGGCCGAGACCGCGTTCCAGATCCTGTTCGAGGGCGAAGCGACCCCCAGCCAGATCGGTGGTTTTCTGATGGCTCTGCGCACCCGCGGCGAGACGGTGGATGAATATGCCGCCGCTGCTCATGTCATGCGCGCCAAATGCCACCCCGTCAATGCACCCGAAGGCGCAATGGACATCGTGGGCACCGGCGGCGATGGCAAGGGCACGCTGAATATCTCTACCGCGACGGCCTTTGTCGTGGCCGGCGCGGGCGTCGTGGTGGCGAAACATGGCAACCGCAACCTGTCGTCCAAATCCGGTGCGGCGGATGCACTGACGCAGATGGGGCTCAAGGTGATGGTCGGACCCAAGGTGGTCGAGGCCGCCCTGCGCGATGCGGGCATCGGCTTTATGATGGCCCCGATGCACCATCCCGCGATTGCCCACGTCATGCCCACGCGGTCCGAACTGGGCACACGCACGATCTTCAATATCCTCGGCCCGCTGACCAACCCTGCGGGCGTCAAACGGCAGCTGACCGGGGCTTATCGCCGTGATCTGATCCGCCCGATGGCCGAAACCCTTGGCGCACTTGGCTCTGAAAAAGCGTGGCTTGTGCATGGCTCCGACGGGACGGACGAGCTGACGATCACGGGTACCAGCTGGGTCGCAGCCCTGAACCCAGACGGCACCATCTCCGAGTTCGAGATCACGCCCGAAGACGCCGGACTGCCCGTACATCCGTTCGAGGATATCATCGGCGGCACACCCGAAGAAAATGCTCGCGATTTCAACGCACTGCTAGATGGCACCCCCTCGGCCTACCGCGATGCGGTCTTGCTGAATTCGGCAGCGGCGCTGGTGGTGGTGGATGCGGCACCCAACCTGAAAGCCGGCGTTGAGATGGCACGCCACAGCATCGACAGCGGTGCGGCCCGTGACAAAATCACCCAAGTCGCGCGGATCACCCAGACCGCATGAGCACCCTCGATCTGTCGCGGCTCGGGGCTTGGCGCAATCTTGCGTTCTTTGACGATACCCTGCCGGGGATCGCCACTGCGCTTGCTGCTGAAGATCGCCAGATTTTACCCCCGCAAGCGCAAATTTTTGCCGCGCTTGAACACACACAACCCGATGCGGTGCGGGTGGTGATCCTGGGCCAAGACCCTTATCCCACCCCCGGCCATGCCCATGGCTTTGCCTTTTCGGCCCACGCCGACACGAAGCCACTGCCCCGCTCGCTGTCCAACATCTTTAAAGAGATGACCGACGACCTCGGGGCCTGTCCGCGCACTGCCGACCTGCGGTTTTGGGCGGATCAGGGCGTGCTGCTGCTGAACACGACGTTGACGGTACCGGCAGGGGATGCAGGTGGCCATGCCAAGCTTGGGTGGCATCTGTTGACGATGCAAATTCTGGACCGCCTGTCGGACCGTCCCCGCGCCTATCTTCTGTGGGGGGCCCATGCGCAAAAGGCAGCACGAGACGTGGACGGCGCAGCGAACCTTAAGCTGGAAACCCCGCACCCTTCGCCGCTGTCTGCACGACGTGGGTTTTTCGGGTCACGCCCGTTCTCGCGCTGCAATGATTGGTTGCACGCCCAAGGCCAAGGCTCCATAAACTGGGCAACCCCGGAGACATCATGACCGATACCAACACTGGCACCATCCTAGACAAGATCAAAGCCTACAAGCTGGAAGAGATCGCCGCCGACAAGGCCGCCAAACCGCTTGAGGCCGTAGAGGCAGAGGCACGCGCCGCCTCGCCCGTGCGCCCCTTTGCCGACGCATTGTTCGACGCCTCGCGCGAGGGGTACGGGCTAATCGCCGAGGTCAAGAAGGCAAGCCCCTCCAAAGGGTTGATCCGTGCCGATTTCGATCCCGCTGCACTGGCTGCCGCCTATGCCGCCGGTGGCGCGACTTGCCTGTCGGTGCTGACGGACACGCCCAGCTTTCAGGGGGCCAAGGAATATCTTGTCGCCGCCCGCGAGGCCTGCACCCTGCCCGTGCTGCGCAAGGATTTCATGTACGACCCCTATCAGGTCGCCGAAGCCCGCGCGCTTGGGGCCGATTGTATCCTGATCATCATGGCCTCTGTCAGCGACGCCCAAGCGATCGAGCTTGAGGATGCCGCTGCCCAATGGGGCATGGACGCGCTGATCGAGGTGCATGACAAAGCAGAGCTGGACCGCGCTGCCGTGCTCAAAAGCCGGATGATGGGGATCAACAACCGCAACCTCAAAACCTTCGAGACGACGCTTGATACCACGCGCCTGCTTTCAAAACATGTAGATGTAGAAAAAATGATCGTATCCGAAAGCGGGCTGAACACGCCCGACGATCTGGCCGATATGGCGAAATACGGATCGCGCGTGTTCCTGATCGGGGAAAGCCTGATGCGCCAAGACGACGTAGAGGTCGCAACCCGCAACTTGCTTGCGACGCCGCTGCGTCCGGGGGGTATGTAATGGCGCTTACGCATTTTGACGGCAAGGGTGACGCGCATATGGTCGACGTGTCGGACAAGCCCGTCACATCACGCGTCGCCACCGCAAAAACTCACATTAAGATGCAGCGTGAAACCTTTGATATCATTACCGAAGGCCGCGCAAAGAAAGGTGATGTCATGGGCGTCGCCCGTTTGGCTGGCATCATGGCGGCAAAGCGCACCGCTGACCTGATCCCTCTGTGTCACCCGCTGCCCATCACCAAAGTCTCTGTCGAACTTACACCAGACCCCGAACTGCCGGGGCTCCAGATCGAAGCGACCGTCAAGACCACCGGACAGACCGGCGTCGAGATGGAAGCGTTGACGGCTGCCTCGGTCACAGCGCTGACCGTCTATGACATGGCCAAGGCCGTGGACAAGGGTATGGAAATCGGCGGTTTGCGCGTCGTGCTGAAAGACGGCGGCAAATCGGGCCGGTATGAAGCAGAATGATCTCTGTCAGCGACGCCCTGTCGCATCTCTTTGATCTCGTCACCGCCACAGAGGTGGAAGAGGTCCCGCTGCGTCTGGCCGCGGGCCGAGTGCTGGCACGCGATGTTATTGCCACCCGCACCCAGCCGCCTTTCGCGGCCTCCTCTATGGATGGCTATGCCCTGCGCCAGACAGAGGTCGAGCCCGACGCGATGTTCAAGGTCATCGGCGAAGCGGCGGCGGGCCATAGCTTCGACGGTGTGGTCAAGGCAGGTCAGGCCGTGCGCATCTTTACCGGTGCCCCTGTCCCCGAAGGGGCTGATTTCGTTGTGATCCAAGAGGATACGACCCGTCGTGGCGATCTGATCATGCTGGGCCATGACATCGGCCCCAAGACCAATATTCGCCCCGCCGGTGGGGATTTCCACGCAGGCGAAACGATGGATGCGCCGCGCCTGCTGCGCCCCGCCGATATCGCGCTGCTGGCGTCGATGAATGTGGCGACGGTGCCGGTCTATGCCAAACCACGCGTTGCGATTATCGCCACCGGGGACGAGCTGGTCCAACCCGGTGAGGTGCCGAACCCCGACCAGATCATCGCCTCCAATACCTTTGGCCTGGCCGCTTTGCTGGAACAACACGGTGCGCAGTGCCGCATGATCCCGATTGCCCGCGATACGGTACCATCGTTAACACAAGCCTTTACCATGGCGCAGGATGCGGACCTGATCATTACCATTGGCGGTGCTTCTGTCGGCGATCACGATCTGGTCGCCCCTGTCGCTGCGCAGATGGGGATGGAGCAGTCTTTCTATAAAGTCGCCATGCGCCCCGGCAAACCTCTGATGGCGGGCCGGTTGCGCGATGTGCCGATGATCGGCCTGCCCGGCAATCCGGTATCAGCTATGGTCTGCGGCACCGTCTTTGTCGTACCTGTCTTGCATAAAATGCTGGGGCTACCGGCCGTCCCTGCCACCCGTGTTGATATGCCCCTAGGGGTCGATTTACCCGCCAACGGACCGCGTGAGCATTACATGCGCGCGATGGTGCGTGACGGAGCGGTTCACCCCGAAAGCAACCAAGACAGTTCGCTGCTGGGTATCCTGTCACGCGCCGATGTGCTGATGGTCCGCCCGCCCGACGACGGCCCACGTCAAGCCAAAGAAACCATTGGTTGTATCCCCCTGTGACTGTTGACACAAAACAAGAACATCTCTAGAACAAACCCCAAATAGAAACGGGGAATGTCCGGATGCTGACCAAGAAACAACTCGATCTGCTGGCCTTTATTCACAAGCGCGTCCAACGCGATGGCGTGCCGCCCAGCTTTGACGAGATGAAAGAAGCGCTTGATCTGCGGTCCAAATCCGGCATCCACCGGCTGATCACAGCGCTGGAGGAACGCGGATTCATCCGCCGCTTGGCACACCGCGCCCGCGCGATCGAAGTTGTGAAACTGCCAGATACTCTGGGTGGTATGTCTGGTGCCGGCTTTACCCCGCGCGTGATTGACGGCGACCGTCCCGACGGACCGCCCCCCTCTGCTGCGCAACCTGTCAGCGCGCCCTCCTTTGATGTGCCAATGATGGGCCGGATCGCTGCCGGTGTCCCGATCGAGGCGATCAGCACCATGACCCAATCGGTCGCCGTCCCAGGCGGCATGATCAGCGGCAGCGGCGAACATTACGCGCTTGAAGTCCAAGGCGATTCAATGATCGACGCTGGTATCAATGATGGTGACGTGGTGATCATCCGCGAAACCTCTGTTGCGGACGATGGCGACATCGTGGTTGCGTTGGTCGAGGATCACGAGGCGACGCTCAAAAAATTCCGCCGCCATGGTAGTTCGGTCGCATTGGAAGCCGCCAACTCCGCCTATGAAACGCGGGTTCTGCCGTCGGATAAGGTCAAGGTGCAGGGACGTCTGGTCGGTTTGATCCGCACCTACTAACGGTTATTTTTCTTCTTTTGACCGCCATGCTGTCCACAATCGCGCGCCCGCCTTTTGGCGGGCCGTTTGCATTGTCACCTGCCCCTTGTTGATCTTTAGTACAACCGAACCCGTGCCGCGCAGCCTTTCGGGGTCAAATATCTTACATCCGCCTCGAAGCGGTGGGTCAGCCATAACCGAGAGCACCACGATCTGACTGGCCTGACAGTCCCCGAAGGCAGTGCGCGCGCGTTTGCCTGACAGGTGAATGACCTCTGCGCCCCCCAGCTTGGGCCGAGCGCGCCAACGCGCTGCGGCTTGGGCCTGATCTGCACCATCTCCGTCATTCTCTAGCCAGTTGAGCGCCACGAACCCCGCGCCTTTTGGCTTGCTGAGCGCTCGGCCTGCGGGGGTCATCACACCCACCAGACTGCCAGTGTCCGAGATCAACACCGCTGGACGCTGTGCATTGTTCCACAACACCCCCGCCGCAACGACAGCGCCCAGACCGGCAAACCGCAACCAGCCCTGCCACAGCAACAGCCACAAAAATCCAAACGCCAGCAGTGGCAGCACCCAGGGGCTGGGTGCTGGTACGTGCCCCTGTGCCCCGTCGATCCCTGCAACGCTTTGCGCGACCAATAAAATCCAGCGCAACCCCGCGCCCATGACCTGAAGGGGGATCCACTCTAGCCCCAGCGGTGCCATGATCAAGGCCGCCACGGCAGCGGGCATCACCATGACCCCCATCAAGGGGACCGACAGCAGGTTCGCTATCAGCCCAAAATGCGCGATCGTATTGAAATGCGCCGCCCCGATGGGCGCGGTAAATGCCCCCGCCACGGCCGAGGAAATCACCGTCGCCAAGGCAGGAGCCAACCATTTCGGCCCGAGCGAGACGTCGGCGCTGCGCAGCCAGCCAAAGATGGCAACCAATCCGGTGGTCGCAGCAAAAGACATCTGGAACCCCGGCCCCGTCAACGCTTCGGGGCGCAGGACGAGGACGATGGTCGCAGCAATTGCAACGGCGCGCAGGGTCAGCGCCCGCCGCCCGATGATCAATGCACCAAGCGCTACGGCGACCATGATAAACGCACGTTCGGTTGCGACATTGCCGCCCGACAGCAACAGATAGCCGCTGGCCGCAATCAGCGCGCCCGCAGCTGCCATGCTGCGCGTGGGCCACCTGAGCGCGACCCACGGCACCAGCGCCAACATCGCGCGCAGTGCCCCGAACACCACGGCGCTCAGCAGCCCCATATGCAGCCCTGAAATTGCCAAAAGATGCGCGAGATTGCTGGCGCGCAGATCGCGCAACGCGTCTTGGCTGATCGCACTCCGATCACCGGTCGTAATCGCTGTGGCGAACCCGCCTATGTCACCGGGCAACACGGCTTGGATATGTGCCGACGCCGCCATCCGCAAACGGAACACGGCCAGCCCCCGGTGCCCCTCGGTGGCAGGGCGCGCCGCCAGCAAGGGCGTGCGACTATAGCCGACGGCCCCTAGGCGTGCGAACCAAGCGTGACGCTGGAAATCAAATCCCCCCGGCTCAACAGGTCCGCTTGGCGGTGACAGATGCCCCGTGGTCATCACCCTCAACCCCGGTGTGATCGCTGCATCAAAGGCTCTGTCCCCGTGCAAGGACACGCGGACATGCAGAGGCGTACGCCTTGTCGAGATGCGTTCTAAAACCACCTGATCCAGCGTCAGACGTTGCGCGTCAGACTGGCTCCGGTCCAGGGCCACCACCCGCCCTGCGATGGGCCCATAGTAGCGCCACGCCAGCACCGGTCCGCCAACAGCGTGCGCCCGCCACGCCGCGAGATCAAACCCGATCAAAACCAGCGCAGCGCCCAGAATAACAGGCCCCGCAGCCTCGCCCGCCCATACTGCGAGGGCCACCAGCAGTGCAGCACCACCAGCCCCCCACAGCAAAACCGACGCCGAAGGTTCTACGCGCTGCGCGAAATAGGCCCCAATGCCCACGGCCAGACATACGGGCACCCAGCCGATCAGATGCCCGCGCTGCGCGCGCATTGTCTGCGTCCCATAGGACAACAGCCCCATACTTGCCCCCGTTCTCTGCACTGGGTAGATAGTCGGTAACGCTAGCTCCAAAGGAGTTAGCAAATGATAAACGGCACCCCGAACGGGCGTTTTCCGTGAACTTCTGCTGCAAAGGATCCTCCGCCCATGACAACGCCCGTCGTTACCCGTTTCGCCCCGTCTCCTACCGGTTATTTGCACATCGGCGGCGCGCGGACGGCGCTGTTCAGCTGGCTTTATGCGCGCGGACGGGGCGGCAAGTTCCTGCTGCGCATCGAAGACACCGACCGCCAGCGCCACACACCCGCAGCGACCGAAGCGATTCTGCAGGGCATGGCGTGGCTGGGTCTGGACCATGACGGCGATGTGGTCAGCCAGTTCGAAAACGCCCCCCGCCACGCCGAGGTGGCGCTGCAGCTTCTTGCCGAAGGAAAGGCCTATAAGTGCTTTGCCTCGCAAGAAGAAATTGCCGCGTTCCGGGATCAGGCCAAGGCCGAGGGGCGCAGCACCCTGTACCAATCACCTTGGCGTGACGCCGCGCCCGAAACGCACCCCGACGCCCCCTATGTCGTACGGATCAAGGCCCCGCTGACGGGCGAAACGGTCATCCACGACGCGGTGCAGGGCGACGTGGTGATCGGGAACGACCAGCTCGATGACATGGTGCTGTTACGTTCCGATGGTACGCCCGTCTATATGCTGGCCGTTGTTGTTGATGACCACGACATGGGCGTGACCCATGTTATTCGCGGGGATGATCACCTGAACAATGCCGCGCGTCAGATGATGATTTATACCGCCATGGGGTGGGACGTACCGGTTTGGGCCCACATCCCGCTGATTCACGGCGCGGATGGCAAAAAACTGTCAAAACGTCACGGTGCCTTGGGTGCGCAGGAATATCAGGCCATGGGCTTTCCTACCGCCGGTATGCGCAATTACCTCGCCCGTCTGGGGTGGAGTCATGGCGACGACGAATTCTTTACCGACGCACAGGCGCAGGACTGGTTCGATCTGGACGGTATCCGCAAAAGCCCCGCGCAGTTCGATTTGAAAAAGCTGGAAAACATCTGTGGTCAGCATATTGCCGCGGCGGATGATGCTGCATTGCGGCACGAGATCGAGGCTTATTTGACCGCAGCCGGGCTGCCAGCGCTCACAATTGCGCAAGCGGACGGGTTGGAGCGGGCCATGTATTGCTTAAAGGAACGCGCGAAGAAATTCCCTGATCTGCTTGAAAAGGCTGAATTTATCCTCGCCGAACGCCCCATTCAACCGGACGAGAAGGCGATAAAGCACTTGGACAATGTATCCCGTGGTATGCTGACTGAATTGACGCCGCAGTTGCAGAATGTTACTTGGGACAGAGAAACGCTGGAGGAGGCGCTGAACGGCTTTGCTGCCGCTCACGATACCAAATTTGGCAAATTGGCGGGGCCGCTGCGCGCAGCACTCGCCGGGCGGGCGGCAACCCCATCAGTTTTCGATATGATGCTGGTACTTGGGCGCGACGAAAGCCTTGCCCGCTTAAACGATGCAGCTATCTAAAATATGCGAATGCATATTCCTGATATGCACAGAAATAACTGAGGGGCGGACCGTCTCGGTACCACCCCAGTCGACGGCATAACGCGCGTCGATACCACAATAGGAAGGGACTTCATGGCCGAAAGTACAAAATCCGCAACGTTGACCATCGACGGGAACAGCTTTGAACTGCCGATCTATTCCCCATCGGCGGGACCGGATGTTTTGGATATCCGCAAGCTGTTCTCCCAGGCGAATGTTTTTACATATGACCCTGGTTTCACCTCGACGGCGGCATGCGACAGCACGATCACCTTTATCGACGGTGACGAAGGTGTGTTGCTCCACCGTGGGTATCCGATCGACCAGCTTGCCAGCGAATCCCATTACCTTGAGGTGTGCTACCTGCTGCTATACGGCGAGCTTCCCTCGGCAGCCCAGCTTGAAGAGTTCGAAGATCTGGTCACCAACCATACCATGATCCACGAGCAAATGATCAACTTCTTCCGTGGCTTCCGCCGTGATGCGCACCCAATGGCTATCATGGTCGGCGTCGTCGGCGCGATGTCTGCCTTCTATCATGACAGCACCGACATCAATGATGCGCACCAGCGCGAAGTCGCGACGATCCGTTTGATTGCCAAGATGCCGACGATTGCTGCGATGGCTTACAAATACACCATCGGTCAGCCGTTCATCTATCCGCGCAATGATGTGGATTACGCCGGTAACTTCCTGCGCATGTGTTTCGCCGTCCCTGCCGAAGACTATGTGGTTGATCCGATCCTGTCGCGCGCGATGGACCGTATCTTTACGCTGCACGCGGACCATGAACAGAACGCATCGACATCGACCGTGCGTCTGGCGTCTTCCTCGGGCGCGAACCCCTTTGCGTGTATCGCAGCGGGCATCGCATGCCTTTGGGGTCCCGCACATGGCGGCGCAAACCAAGCATGTCTGGAAATGCTGAAAGAGATCGGCACGCCGGACCGGATCCCTGAATTCATCGCCCGCGCCAAGGACAAGAACGACCCCTTCCGCCTGATGGGCTTTGGTCACCGCGTTTACAAAAATCACGATCCACGTGCAACCGTGATGAAAGAAAGCGCGGACGAGGTTCTGGAACTGCTGGGCGTGGAAAACAACCCGATCCTGCAGGTTGCCAAAGAACTGGAAAAACAGGCGCTGGAAGATCCGTACTTTGCAGATAAAAAGCTATTCCCGAACGTCGATTTCTATTCGGGTATCATCCTCGAAGCGATGGGTTTCCCAACGTCGATGTTCACGCCCATCTTTGCGCTGGCACGGACCGTTGGCTGGATTTCGCAGTGGAAAGAGCAGATCAGCGACCCTCAGTTGAAAATCGGTCGCCCCCGTCAGCTGTATCTTGGCGAGACACCCCGCGATTACGTCGATATCGAAAAGCGCTGAATTCCAGTGTGTTAGATCTGAAACGCCCCGCCTCAATGGCGGGGCGTTTTGCGTTTTGATCAAGGGTACAGGGTACAGGATCGACTCAAAGAGATTCGTTTCGCAGCGGCACCATCTGGGCAAATGTGATCAAAGCACCCTTTTCAAGCCTACTGTTTCGACAGACTTTTCAGTATTTCGAAACCATCCCGCTTGAAATATGACGGTTTTGTATCGTTGTTTCGAAACCGCGCATAATCGGCGATCGTCATTGACCAAGTGGCGCGATCACCCCAAGTTCAGCGTTAATACATCACAAAGGCGTCCGATCAGACGCACCGTCGCGCAAATGGCGCGCGCCGCCTATGCGGAAAGGACCACCGTATGAAGGACCCTCGGCCCCGACTACAATGGGATAACGCGACCAGTCTCAGCTGCAAAACCGCACGGCACCACCCGGCACCGCAGGGGTCTTTTGTGCATGACACTCAGCAGAAATGCGACCAGATTGCAGTGGTTTATGACAAGGGTCAGATGCCGCCAAGGATCACCGTTAAACAGGTGTCGGGCAGCGTACATACCGTGCTGGCAGACGGAATAGCGGTCGCCGTCGTAGCAAGCGCCTCGCGTCCGACCCTCAACCCCGATGATGTGTTGCTGGTCGAACGCTCAGTTTAGACGAATTACCGCCCTTCAAAGCGCGCAGGGCGCTTCTGCATGAAAGCTGTCACGCCCTCTTTAAAATCACGCGACTGACCGCATTTTCCCTGCTCCTGTGCCTCCAGCGACAGCTGATCCTCAAGCGTGTTGTCCCAGCTGGCACGGATGGCATTTTTTGCAGCCGCATATGCGCTGGTCGGACCTTGTGCCAGATGCGCTGCTTTGGCACGCCAATGCGCGTCAAAATCCGCATCGGCAACGGCTTCCCAGATCATGCCCCAATCATCAGCCTGGCGGGCCGAAATCTTGTCGGCGAACAGGGCTGCGCCCATAGCCTTGGCGGTACCCATTTGACGGGGCAGCGTGTACGTTCCGCCAGCGTCTGGCATCAATCCAATGCGCGTAAAAGCCTGAAGAAAATAGGATGATTCCGTCGCAAAGACCACGTCGGTCGCTAGTGCGAGGTTCGCCCCTGCCCCAGCCGCCGGACCATTCACGGCCGCAATTGTGGGCACGGGGCAGTTGGTGATCGCCTGCAACATCGGGCCATATTCTTCGCGCAAGGTCCGCTCTAGATCCAACGATCCCTTGCTGGTGCTATCGCTCAGATCCTGACCGGTGCAAAATGCACGGCCTGCGCCGGTGATGACGACGCAACGCGCGTCTTTGCCGGCTTGGGTAAACGCGTGTTCGATCTCGGCCCGCATCTGCGTCGTGAGCGCATTCATCTTGTCAGGGCGGTTCATTGTGACCACGGCTAGCCCGTCGTTGAGGTCATAGGTCAGGGTTTGATAGTCCATGGCGCGGGTCCTTAATTTACAATTCCTCTGCACCTTACCCATAAGACGACGCGCTGCCAGCGAAACCCCGCGTTAATCTTTTAGAATATCGTCCAGACGTGCCTGTTCATTGGCGCTCAGCGGGGCCTGTTCTTCACCCGGTGTCCGAGCACGGCCGCGCAGATAGACAAGCCCGACCCCGCCTGCCAGCAATAGCATCAGCGGCCCCGCCGCCCAAAGCACCCAGGTTGATCCGCGCGCCGGTGGGTTGAGCAACACATACTCGCCATATCTGTCAACGATATAGGCCACCGCCTCTGCATCGGTGTCGCCTGCGACCAAACGCTCGCGCAGCAAGATACGCAGATCACGCGCGAGGCTGGCGTTGCTTTCGTCGATGCTTTCGTTGCGGCACACGAGGCAGCGCAACCCTTTGGACAAGGTCCGAGCGCGTTGTTCCAACACCGGATCAGACAGCACCTCGTCTGGTTGAACCGCCCAGGCGGGCGTACCCAATAACATCAGCGCGAGGACGAGCGCCCTCATTGCGCGGGTACCTGCTTTGTTTTTGCGGCCCCCGCCGCAACACGGTAGCGACGGTCCGAAAGGCTTAGGAGCCCACCAAGCGCCATCAAAGCGCAGCCAATCCAGATCCAGTTGGTCAGCGGCTTGATATAGGTACGCACCACCCAACCGCCGCCGGCCTGTTCATCCCCAATCACGACATAGACGTCGCGCAGCAGGTTATAGTCAATCGCAGCCTCGGTCGTGGGCATCTGTGCCACGGGATAGAACCGTTTCTCAGGCCGTAGCTGCGCGATCTCGGCCCCGTCATGGAGCAGTGTCACGCTTCCGGTGGTCGATACATAGTTCGGCCCCTGACTGCGTTTGACATCATCCAGCTGTACCGTATAGCGCCCCACGTCATAGGAACCACCAAGCGGCACCGCGCGGATATCGTCCATAGACCACGCGGTAAGGCCCGCGACGCCTGCCATCGTGACACCAAGCCCCGCATGGGCCACCATCTTGCCCCAGTCTGCCCGCGGCATCCGGCCAAGCCGGCGCAGACGGTTCTCACCGCGTCCGGTGCGGCCCCAGAGGTCGACAATGGTGCCCATCACAATCCAGGCTCCTAAAAACAGCCCCAGCGGCCCCAATAAGCTGCGCCCCGATTGTATCGCATAGGCAAGCGCCCCGATCGCAATTGCCAAGACAAACACATACCGCAGCGGTTTCAGTGCGCGTGTAATAACCGCACGTTTCCACGGCATCGCAGACCCGATCGGTAGGATCAGGCCCAACATAACCATGAAAGGTGTGAAGGCCGCGTTAAAGAACGGGGGGCCAACGCTTAATTTTCTGTCGAAAAACATTTCTGCCAGCAATGGCCACATGGTACCGATGAAAACCACAAAACAAGCGACCGCCAATAAGACGTTATTTACCAACAGCGCCGACTCGCGGCTCACCATGCTGAAGACGCCTTTCGCTTCTAGCGCACGGGCGCGCGCGGCAAAGAGTACAAGCGCGCCGCCCATGAAAAATGCCATGATCATCAAGATAAAGACGCCGCGTTCAGGGTCATTCGCAAACGCGTGGACCGAGGTCAGCAGGCCAGATCGCACGATAAACGTCCCGATCAACGAAAAGCCGAACGCAAGAATCGCCAAAAGAATTGTCCAGCTTTTCAAACTCTCGCGCTTTTCAACCACGACTGCCGAATGCAGCAGTGCTGCCGCCAGTAGCCACGGCATAAAGCTTGCGTTCTCAACAGGATCCCAAAACCAAAACCCGCCCCAGCCAAGCTCGTAATAGGCCCACCAGGACCCAAGCGCGATACCGATGGTCAGGAAAATCCATGCCGCAAGCGTCCACGGGCGCACCCATCGCCCCCACGCGGCGTCGATACGCCCCTCGATCAGCGCGGCAACGGCAAAGCTGAACGTCATCGAAAGCCCGACATACCCCAGATACAAAAACGGCGGGTGAAACGCGAGCCCGGGATCTTGTAGCAGGGGATTCAGATCCTGCCCATCAAACGGCGGTGTAGCAAGACGCAGGAACGGGTTAGAGGTAAACAGGATAAAAGCAAAAAACGCGACGCCAATTGCAGCCTGTACCGACAACACCCGCGCGCGCAAGGTTGGAGGTAGATTGCCTCCGAACCACGCGGCCATGGCCCCGAAAAGCGCGACAATCAGAACCCAAAGCAACATGGACCCTTCGTGATTGCCCCAGGTGCCGCTGATTTTATACAATAGGGGCTTCATTGAATGGCTGTTTAACACCACCAGCCGAAGCGAGAAATCGGAGCTTACAAAGGCCCACATCAGCGCGCCGAAGGCCAGTAATGTCAGCGCGAACTGCGCGCCAGCGGCGGGCTCTGCTACGGCCATCCACCCTGGCCAGCGTTTATGGGCACCGACAAGGGGTACCACCATTTGAACAATGGCGACGCCAAAGGCGAGGATAAGGGCGAAATGTCCGAGCTCTGTAATCATCCTGCGACCATAGGGCGGAGCGCGGTGCCGTGCCATGGGAATTCACACCTAAATCACGTCAGTGTGCGCAGCAAAGCGTCGCAGGGCCCGCCTTAGGCCGCAGCCTTGCGCCAATCGTCCAGTGCAGCGTTGTCCGTTTCCCCCGGGGCCACCGTTGAAACAACTGGGATCGTGTTTTCGGCCTCTAATTGGCCCTCATCAGTTTGCGGCACATTCAAGTGTTCGATGTGTCGCATTGCCGCCGGCGTCTGCGCGATGGTACGCGCGATAGAGCGTTGAAATTCTTGCGTTTTCACCTGATGCCGCGCGCCAAAGTAGAACGATACCACAGCGCCTAGTAACCACCATAAAGGTTCGGGCACCAACGCCACGCCTTGCATGCGACTGGCAAACCAAACCGGATCAACCATTGCTGCGACGAACAATCCCAATGTTCCAAGCGCTAAGGCCGGTCGCGGAAGGCGATTCACACCGTTCATAATGCGATCAAAACGTCCCACCGGCGCGACGTTGAACTCAGCCGCAAACTGCACCATCGCCTGCTCTAGCGCGGCCGCATCACGCGCAGCGGTATTTTCGGCATTCTGGCGGAATACTTCGACAGTATCGCGCAATACATTCCGGCCATCACCAAAAACGAGGCCTAAAGCCTTATCAATCACCGCCATGCTTCGACCCTTTCGTTAAAGTCACGCGGGCTCAAATGATACTGCGGGGACATAAATTCCTCAGCGCGTTTGATCCATCCCCCTTTCGTGCCAGCCCGCGTGCGGGCGTATTTGCGACTTGCCGGTCGCTGATCGGCCAGCCCGAAATAATAGTTGCGCCGCGCCACAGCATAGGCGTCCACGAACTGTGCCGGCGCTTGCGCATAAGCGTGTCCCGTCGCACTCAAGGTCTGCGGCCCAAGCGCACCATCTACAGCCACATCAAACCCCATATCTCTTAACAATCGCTGAAGAATTTTCACCGCATTGCCGCCCGCATTGACGTACATATCGAAAACAGACGGCTGCAACGGTTCTGGCAGTTGGGCGATTTTAGGTTTGTGGAAATAATGTGTGATGAAAATCTCGGTCGCCTGAGCCTGGCTAAGCGCTTGAACATCTGCAACATTCACCGCGCCATCGCGATTTAAATCCAGCCCCAGACGGCGCATTGTATGGATAGTGACACCATGTTTGGTCGCCCCACCCGGATCATCTGGATCATTTACAAAGCCCCCTTCACGCGCAACGATGGACTTGGCAATTTCTTCAACAGTTTGCATCAAATCGGCCCTTCTTACAGTTTTGTCCCTGCAAGAATGGCTGTTCAGATGTTAATTAATTCCGGCATCGCCGTACGCATCAGCCCTCGGGGGCCACGTAGACGCCTTGCTCTTTCAATGCGTCCACGACTTCTTTTGGCATGTAGTTTTCATCATGTTTTGCAAGGATTTCATTCGCTTCGAACGTTCCGTTAATGTATCTTCCCGTTCCTACCATCCCCTGATTTTCCTCAAAAAGATCGGGCAGCACACCGCTATAGGTCACAGGAACCGTCGCGCCGCCATCGGTCACGGAGAAGCGGATGGTCAGGCCATCGCCGCGCACAAGGCTGCCCTCTTCGACCAGCCCGCCGATGCGAAACACCTCGGTCGGGGCGGGCGGCTCTGCGATCACCTGACTGGGGGCGCGGAAAAAGTTGATCCCATCACGCAAGGCATATCCAATCAGCGCGGTAGACAGCACAAGCGCCACCACCGCGACACCGATAACCTGTATACGCCGCTGCTTTTTAAGACTTTTCATGAGACCTCAGGGAAATAGCGGAGCCATCATCAGCCCCTCGACCTCGTCAATACCTAGCATCAGATTGGCGTTTTGCAACGCCTGCCCGCTGGAGCCCTTGGTCAAATTATCAAGCGCTGCGACCACGATTGCGCGCCCTTCAATCCGGTCAGCCACCACACCGATATGGCAAAAATTCGACCCACGAACATGACGCGTGCTCGGGGCCTCGCCAAACGGAAGCACCTCGATAAAGGGCTCGGCATCATAAGCATCGGCCAAGGTCTGGTGGATATTCTGTGCTTCACCTTTAACGTAGACGGTCGCAAGAATACCGCGGTTGGCCGGCAACAGATGCGGGGTGAACTGCACTTTGACTGGGCGGCCTGCGATGGCTGAAAACTCCTGATCGAATTCTCCCAAATGCCGATGCGTGCCCCCCAACGCATAGGCGTGGTACCCCTCGGACAGCTCTGCATGCAGCAGGTTTTCCTTAAGCGACCGCCCCGCACCGGACACGGCGCATTTCAGGTCCAGTATGATATCGTCCAGATCGATAACGCCCTTTTCTATCAAGGGGCGCAGGGCGAACTGACCGGTGGCGGCATTGCAGCCGGTGCCAGCAACCAAACGCGCGGATTTGATTTCTTCGCGGTAGAATTCGGTGAGGCCATAGACGGCCTCCTCCTGCTGGTCTAGCGCGGCATGAGGATTGCCGTACCACTTGGCATAGGCTTCAGGATCGCGCAGCCGGAAATCAGCCGAAAGGTCAACGATCTTGAGGTCTTGGGGCAGGTTCGCGATGACCTCTTGGCTGGTTTTATGCGGCAGCGCACAAAAGCACAGATCGATCTGTGAAAAATCGATTTCATCAATGGTCACCAAGGCAGGTAGATCCATGTGGCGCAGGTGTGGAAACACCTCAGCCATTGTTTGCCCCGCCTTAGAGTTCGCCCCCAAGGCTTTGATCTGCATAGAGGAATGGCCGGCAATCAGCCGGATAAGTTCTGCGCCGGTATAGCCGGAGGCACCAAGAATGGCGATATTATGGGTCATGTCGGGTTCCGTTTGGAAGGTGTTAGCAAATTCGTGTTAGGCCGCTTGGAAGGTCAACGGTCGTCGCAAGAATTGCGTTGCACGGCTGCTGACCTTTTTGGGGTCGCCCGTGGTCAAGAAAGCGGCCTCGCCCGTGCCTAGCATATTGGGGTGACGTTGCAGGTAATCGCCCAGGCTATGCGCGACCAGATTGGCTTGGCTGAACACTTTGACATCGGGGCCAAGCGCATCCTGAAAGGTTTCCTGCATCAGCGGATAATGCGTGCAGCCCAAAATCGCGGCCTCTGGCGCAGGCATTTTGCGTTTTAGTGCGTCAACATGGCTGCGCACCAAGGCCTCGGCGAGGATGAAATCACCGTCTTCGATCGCATCGACGACACCACCACAGGCCTGCGCTTCGACATCGACACCAATCGCCCGAAACGCCAGTTCACGTTGGAACGCACGGCTGGCAACCGTCGCGGGCGTCGCAAACAGCGCCACATGTTTCAGATCGACCTCGCGCGGGGGGGAATTATCACCCCACTGGCGCTCGGTCATCGACTCAATCAGAGGCACGAAAACACCCAAGACGCGCTTGCCCGACGGCACCCACCCTTCTTGCATACGGCGCAACGCGGCCGCAGAGGCGGTGTTACAAGCGAGGATCACCAGATCGCACCCCGCATCAAACAACCGCTGAGTAGCCGCCGTCGTCAGGTTGTAAATGTCATCAGCATTGCGCACCCCGTATGGGGCATGGGCGCTGTCAGCCAAATACACAAAATCCACATCGGGCAACTGCGCCTGAACGGCATCCCACACGGTCAGCCCGCCAAGCCCAGAATCGAAAATACCAACTGCCATAACACCTTGCCGTCACCTGTCGGCACGATGCCGATCTTCAAACTCAAACCCCAGATCAAAGGATTTTGCCGGGTCTGATGACAACTCATACGTCGCTTTGCGCAGGAAATCCATCATAGCTTTTGCGTCTTTTGCCATGGGGTCCAGCGCGTTTCTGCCGATGGGTTCGCCGATGACCACGCGCACGGGCGTGTCGACGCGTTTGCGGAATTCCTTGATCAGCAGTCCCATGCGTAGGGTGTGATGCAAATGGCTGGCAATCTGGAACAAGCGGCTGGTGTGGCCGTCAAAGTAGATCGGCACGACGGTGGCATCCGATTTCGCGATCATGCGGGCGGTAAAGCTGCGCCAGCCCGGGTCCATGGGGCGCGAAAACGGCCGTGCGCTGGTGCTGACGGTGCCCCCCGGAAAGATACCAACCGCGCCACCCTGCTCCAGATACTCCAGCGCGGTCTTACGCGTGCGCAGGTTCAGCGCCAGCGCGGCCTTGTCCTCGTCAAAACTGATCGGCAGCAGATGGCGGTTCAGGTCGGGCGCGCGGTTAAAGACCGAATGGGCCATGATCTTGAACCCGTCCCGGCGGCGCGCCAACATATGCCCCAGCATCAACCCGTCCAGAATACCGTAAGGATGGTTCGCCAGCGCGATGACAGGCCCCGTTCCGGGGATATTCGCCAGACTGCCGCCCACGACGTCAAGCGTCAGCCCATAGCGCTGCACCATCACGTCAAAGAAGCCGATCCCCCGCGCCATGTCGTCTTCATAGCCGGTTGCGCGTTTCATCAGCCCCAACCGCCCTGTGCTATTCTCCATCAGCCGGATGAAGGCTCGTGCGGGCCGCGACTTGGCGGAATAGGCATAGCTGATGTCACGCGCTGTCAGAGGCCGAAGATCGGGCTGCAAGAGGGTCAAGGTCGGTTCCTTTTCACGGGCTTTGCCCTGCCCTCTAGCAGTGGATCATGACAGTCGCGTGACAGACAGCCTATTCAGACTATTCAGACTATTCTGCCGCCCGCGAGCTTTGCGTACCCCCCGACCGGATCACCGCCAGCAGCTCTTCGCGGCGCTTTGCGGCCTTGGCTTCATTCGCCTGTTTCACCGGCCCAAAGCCGCGGATCTGCAAGGGAAGCTCTGCCAAGGCGACAATCGCGTCATGGGTTGCGTCCGTCAGCTTGGGCAGAACATCCTTCATGTCGGCCTCGTATTGCGTGATCAAGGAGCGCTCCATCCGGCGTTCTTCGGTGCGGCCAAAGGGATCGAACGGCGTGCCGCGCAGGAACTTCATCCGCGCCAGGATGTTGAACGGCCCCTCCATCCACGCGCCAAAGGTCCGTTTCATCGGACGGCCATCCGCGCCGGCTTTCGACATGATCGGCGGGGCAAGGTTAAAGGTCATCTTGGGATCCCCCTCAAACGCCTCTGCCACCTTGGCACGGGTGGATTTCAACAGGCGTGCGACCTCGTATTCATCCTTGTAAGACAAAAGCTTGTGATAGCCCAAGGCCACCGCCTCCTTCAGGCGGTCATCCGTGATCTTATCCAGCATCGCGCCATAGCGTTTCGCCAAACCCTTTCCCTGATAGGCCGTCAGGTGGTCTTTCCGGAAGGCGATTTTTTCGTCCAAGGTTTTTGGCAGCGCGACGACATTTGGCGTCATTACACGCTTGGCGTCTTCGGGGTGCAGCACGGCCCAACGGCCCAGTTCAAACGCGCGCAGGTTCCGTTCGACCGCAGCACCGTTTAAGGTGATCGCCTGTTGCAGGCTGTCCAGCGACAGCGGGATTAGCCCCTGCTGCCAAGCCGCGCCAAAGATCATCATGTTCGAATAGATCGAATCCCCCAGCGTCGCCTTGGCCAGATCAGAGGCATCAAACAGCGCGACGTCATCCTTTAGCCGCGCTTCAAGCGCGAGGGTCAGCCGGTCATACGGCATCTGGAATTCAGTATCGCGGGTAAATTCCCCCGTGATGATCTGATGCGAGTTCACAACCGCCCCCGTCCGCCCAGCGCGCGTCAGGCCAAGTGTCTTTGTGCCGGCAGAGACAACAAGGTCCCCCCCGATCAACGCATCTGCTTCGCCTGTTGCCACGCGAATGGCGCTGATGTCTTCGGGACGGTTCGCAATACGGCAATGGATATGTACGGCACCGCCCTTTTGGGCCAGCCCCGCCATTTCCATCATCCCAGCGCCCTTGCCGTCAATCTGTGCCGCTTGCGCCAGCACAGCACCGATGGTCACAACGCCGGTCCCACCAACACCGGTGATCACCACGTTATGCGTGCCATTGATCGCAGGTAAGGTCGGCATGGGCAGGTCGGGGATCTTGACCTCTGTCGTGGGGTCTTTGCGGATCTTGGCCCCTTCCAGCGTCACGAAGGACGGGCAGAATCCTTTGACGCACGAGAAATCCTTGTTGCACGATGATTGGTCAATCGCCCGCTTGCGTCCCAGCTCTGTCTCTTCGGGCACGATCGAGACGCAGTTGGACTGCACACCACAATCCCCACAGCCCTCGCAGACATCGGTATTGATGAACACCCGCTTGTCGGGATCAGGGAACAGCCCCCGCTTGCGACGACGACGTTTTTCGGCGGCACAGGTCTGGATATAGACGATTGCGCTGACGCCCTTAAGCTTTGCGAAATTCTCTTGCACGGTTTGTAGATCGGCACGCTCGTACATGGGCACGTCGCCAAAGGCCTTTTGATCCACATCCTCTTTCTCGTCATAGACTACAGCGATATTCTTGACGCCCATCGCCTTGATCTCTGCCACGATACGCGGCGCGTCCAGATCGCCTTCGTTATGCTGGCCACCTGTCATCGCAACGGCATCGTTATAAAGGATCTTGTAGGTGATGTTCGTCTTGGCCGCGATGGCCGCACGGATCGCCAGATTGCCCGAATGGTTGTATGTTCCGTCACCGAGGTTCTGGAACACATGCTCGCGGGTCGAGAATTTGGATTCACCGATCCAGTTCGCCCCTTCCCCCCCCATATGGGTAAAGCCCGTTGTCTCGCGGTCCATCCATTGCACCATATAGTGACAACCGATCCCGGCGTAGGCGCGGCTCCCCTCTGGTAGCTTGGTTGATGAGTTATGTGGACAGCCTGAACAGAAGTACGGCACACGCGCGGCAATGTCTTCGGCGTTATCGGCACGTCGCGCGGTATCCAGCGCTTCCATACCGGCCTTGATGCCGTCGGTCGTCCGACCTTCCTCGATAAAGATACCGCCCAGCTTTTCGGCGATCCAGATCGGGTCCAGCGCGCCACGGGTGGGGAACAGCTCTTCGCCATGCTCCATCCCGGCACCACCGCCTTTGTGCCAGCCATAGACGCGGCGATGCGTATCCGAGAACAGCGCCTCCTTGATCTGCACCTCGATCAGCTTGCGCTTTTCTTCGACGACAATGACCAGATCAAGCCCTTCGGCCCAGGAATGGAAGCCCTTCATATCCAGCGGGAAGGTCTGACCGATCTTGTAGAGCGTGAGGCCCAGACGTTCGGCTTCGTTTTCGTCGATGTTGAGCAGGCTCATGGCGTGGATCACATCCAGCCAATTCTTACCCGCAGCCGCGATGCCGATCTTAGCTCCGCGTTTGCCCCACATGCGTTTGTCCATCTTGTTGGCATGGCTGAACGCTTCGGCGGCATATCGTTTATAGTCAATCATCCGCGCCTCTTGCAGATGCGGCGTGTCTTGCAGACGGATGTTAAGCCCCCCTTCGGCCATATCAAACTGCGGCGTGACCAGCTTCATCCGGTTCGGGTCGCCATTCACCACCGATGTCGCCTCTACGGTGTCTTTCATCGTCTTGAGACCGACCCATAGCCCGCTAAACCGGCTTAGCGCCCATCCATAAATACCGTAATCAAGGATCTCCTGCACACCGGCAGGACTGACAACAGGCATATAGGCATCCACCATCGCCCATTCGGACTGGTGCAGCACGGTAGAGGATTCACCCGTATGATCATCCCCCATAGCCATCAGTACACCACCATGTGTGGACGAGCCTGCCATATTGGCATGGCGCATCACATCACCAGAGCGGTCCACCCCCGGGCCTTTACCGTACCACAGGCCAAACACACCGTCGTACTTGCCTTCGCCGCGCAGCTCTGCCTGCTGACTGCCCCACAGGGCGGTAGCGGCAAGATCTTCGTTCAGGCCCGGCTCGAACACGACGTTATGCGCGGCCAGCGACTTGGCGGCGCGTTCCATTTGCAAGTCCACGGCCCCCAAGGGCGACCCGCGATATCCGGTCACATAGCCCGCGGTGTTTAGACCTGCGGTTTTGTCCCTTGAGGCCTGCATCATCATCATGCGCACCAACGCCTGTGTGCCGTTCAGCAACACTGGCGATTTCTCAAGGTCATACCGGTCAGTTAGTGAAATTTTCTGCGTACCCATAGCGCGTCCTCCCCTACGTGCAATCAATAGCTATTCCCTCACACTAGGTCACAAAAGCTGACCTGTCTAGCGTTGTGACCACCCCTAGATCGCAATGCAGCGGGCGCGCGCCCTTGATCTTTTGCACACTCACCCGATCTAGCCGTGATAAGATAAGCCTATATGCCCCGATGCACCCTGTCGCAGGGTTGTTTTTAAACCGTATTCCGCGCAAAGATGGCTGCTCTTGCGAACAGCGCGCACATCACAAAAGGTCGCCCTCATGGATTGGGACAAGCTCAGAATTTTTCACGCCGTCGCGGACGCCGGCAGCTTGACCCATGCGGGGGACAAACTGAACCTGTCGCAATCTGCGGTCAGCCGCCAGATACGTGGGCTGGAAGAGCAGTTGAATACCAACCTGTTCCACCGCCATGCGCGCGGGCTGATCCTAACGGAGCAAGGCGAGCTGCTGTTTGATGCCACAGTCGCAATGTCGAAAAGGCTCGATACCGCAGCGGCACGCATCCGCGACAGCGAAGAAGAGGTCTTTGGCGAATTGCGCGTCACAACGACAACAGGCTTTGGTACATTGTGGCTGGCACCGCGCCTGCCCAAGCTTTACGAGAAATACCCTGACCTTAAGGTCGACCTGATGCTGGAAGAACGCGTGCTGGACCTTCCTATGCGCGAAGCCGATGTGGCCATCCGCATGAAGGAGCCATCGCAAGCCGATTTGGTGCGCAAGAAGCTGATGATGATCAAGATGTGCATGTATGCCTCACCCGCCTATCTCGCGGCGAACGGCACGCCCCAGCGGCTTGAGGATATGTCGGATCACCGCCTGATATGCCAGAACACAGACAGCAATCAGGTGCACGCGGGCCTGAACCTGATCCAGCAGCTTATGATGCATGACGTGCGGTCGATGCTGACGGTGAATAACTACTTTGGCGTGCTCCAAGCGGTCATTAACAATCTCGGGATCGGGGTTCTGCCTGACTACCTGATCCAAGACTTCCCCGACCTCGTGCAGGTGCTCCCCGAGACCGAGTCGGCGGATGTGCCCGTATTCCTTGCCTACCCTGAAGAGTTGCGTTCTTCCAAACGCGTCGCGGCATTCAAAGATTTCGTCCAAGACGAGATCATCACCCACCGCAAACTGCTGCGCGAGAAGGAATCCCGCTAGCTATGCGAAAACCGCATAACGGGCATGTCATAGATTAACGATTCCCGCCTTGATCCACGCACTCGCGCCACTTAATTGAGCGGTATGAAGACGGGCGGCTCCGTGCCGCTTCTTCATACCTCCCTGTTGGACTCGGCCGAGCTTCGTGCTCGGCCTTTTTTTTGGCTGACGCTCTTCTCCCGCCTTAGGTCTTTTCCCCGCGCTGCGCTTGATCTAAGAGGTGTGGCATATTGCTAGGGGAAAACGCGCATCATGACCGAACCAGCCATCACGCAAGAACTGATTACAAGCCACGGCATCAACGCCGATGAATATCAGCGTATTCTGGACATCATCGGGCGCGAACCCACATTTACCGAGCTGGGGATATTTTCGGCCATGTGGAACGAACACTGTTCCTACAAGTCGTCAAAGAAATGGCTGCGCACGCTGCCGACCGAGGGGCCTCAGGTTATCTGCGGACCGGGCGAAAACGCGGGCATCGTCGATATTGGCGACGGTCAGGCGCTGGTCTTCAAAATGGAAAGCCATAACCACCCGTCCTATATCGAACCCTACCAAGGGGCTGCGACTGGCGTGGGCGGCATCTTGCGGGATGTCTTCACCATGGGCGCGCGTCCTATTGCGGCGATGAATTCGCTTAGCTTTGGCTCGCCTGAGCATCGCAAGACGCGCCAACTGGTGCATGGCGTCGTTGCAGGCGTTGGCGGCTATGGCAACTGCTTTGGAGTTCCAACTGTCGGGGGCGAGGTTCGCTTTGATACCGCCTATGACGGCAACTGCCTTGTGAACGCCTTTGCCGCCGGTCTGGCCGACACAGACAAGATTTTCTATTCCGCCGCGTCCGGCGTTGGTATGCCGGTCGTTTACCTTGGCGCGAAAACCGGCCGCGACGGCGTGGGCGGCGCGACCATGGCGTCAGCCGAGTTCGACGACACCATCGAAGACAAACGCCCGACCGTTCAGGTTGGCGACCCCTTTACCGAAAAGCGCCTGATGGAAGCCACGCTGGAGCTGATGGCGACCGGTGCTGTAATCTCGATTCAGGATATGGGTGCGGCGGGCCTAACCTGTTCAGCCGTGGAAATGGGCGACAAGGGCAACCTTGGTGTACGTCTGGACCTCGAAAAGGTCCCGACCCGCGAACATGCCATGACCGCCTATGAAATGATGCTGTCGGAATCCCAGGAACGGATGCTGATGGTCCTGCGCCCCGAACTCGAAGCCGAGGCGAAAGCCGTCTTTGACAAATGGGACCTCGACTTCGCTATCGTGGGCGAAACAATCGCCGAAGACCGTTTCTTGATCGTGCACAATGGCGAGGTCAAAGCCGACCTGCCGCTCAAGGCGCTGTCGGGCAACGCCCCCGAATATGACCGCCCCTACGTAGAGACACCCGCAGCCGAACCCCTGTCGGATGTGCCGGGCATTGATCCCATCGACGGGCTGCACGCGCTGATCTCCAGCCCGAACTACGCATCCAAAGCGTGGGTCTATGAACAATATGATACAATGGTTATGGGCGACAGCGCCCGCACCCCGGGTCTGGGGTCAGGTATCGTGCGCATCCATGGCACAGACAAAGCCATTGCGTTCACCTCGGATGTGACGCCGCGCTACGTCAAGGCGAACCCTTTCGAGGGCGGCAAACAGGCCGTGGCCGAAGCCTACCGTAACCTTTGTGCCGTCGGGGCCCTGCCGCTGGCGACCACCGATAACCTGAATTTCGGCAACCCCGAAAAGCCCGAGATCATGGGCCAGTTCGTCGGGGCGCTGAAAGGCATCGGCGAGGCAGTTTCCGCGCTGGATATGCCCATTGTGTCGGGCAACGTATCGCTTTACAACGAAACCGACGGCAATGGCATCCTGCCCACCCCTACCATTGGCGCGGTCGGCCTGCTGAAACACACAGACGAGATCATCGGCAAAGAGGTCCGTGACGGCCATGTCGCTTTGGTTCTGGGTGCCAGCGAAGGGCACATCGGGCAGTCCGCCCTGCTGCTCGAAGTCTTTAACCGCCGCGACGGCGATGCGCCCCATGTCGATCTGGCCTTGGAAAAAGCCCACGGTGAATTCATCCGTGCCAACCGCGAGCTGATCAAAGCCTGTACCGACCTGTCTGACGGTGGCCTCGCGCTTGCCGCGTTCGAGCTGGCCGAGGAAGCTGGCGTCGGGGTCACCCTGGATTCCGCTGATACACAGGTTCTGTTTGGCGAGGATCAGGCCCGCTACCTGATCGCGTGCAACTTCGACCAAGCCGAAGCCTTGATGGTCGCGGCCCAAAGCGCCGGTCTGCATCTCGAAAGCGTCGGGAAATTCGGCGGCGACCAAGTGAACTTTGGTGGTGTCAAAGCGCCGCTGGCAGATTTGTCGGCGACCTACCGCGGGGCCTTTGCAGCCACCTTTGCCTAAGACCTAACGGTCGATTAGACCCATCAAACGCGTTTTCTCGCCCCTGTCATCGGGGCGGGAAATCACCTCTGCCAGCTCCTCGAGCGAGGCAATCGAATGGCCGGCGCGAAAACTGTCAACATAGGGCAGCATCGCACGAATGCCGGCCGCCTTGGGCGCAAAACCGTCCCACCGCAACAACGGGTTCAACCAGATCAGCCGCCGCGCTGACAGGTGCAGCCGCTGCATCTGCCGCGCCAGATCGTCGGGCGCGTCGCGGTCCAGCCCGTCAGTGATCAGCAGCACAACGACACCCTGCCCCATGACCCGCCGCGACCAATCGCGGTTAAACGCCTCTATGCTTGCGCCTATACGGGTACCGCCTTCCCAATCCTGCGCCTGTGCCCCTGCCGCCTTCAGCGCGGCATCCACATCGCGGGTGGCCAGATGGCGCGTGATATTGGTCAACCGCGTCCCGAAGGTAAAGGCATGTACCTGTGCCCATCCCGCGCCCTTGGCATTGCTCACCGCATGCAGGAAATGCAGCACCATGCGGGAATACTGGCTCATCGAACCGGATATATCACAAAGCACCACCAGATTAGGATAGCGGGGGCGTGGGGTCTTAAATGCCAGTTTATCCATCTCGCCGCCGCGCCGCAGCGCGGCCCGCAGGCTGCGCGCCGCATCAATCCGCCCCCTCGGAGAAGCCATAGCACGGCGCGAGGGCATGGGTTTAACCGGCAGGCTCAACCGCGCCAGCATCTTCTTGGCCTCGGCCACCTCGGCGAGGCTCATCAGTTCGAAATCAAGGCTGCGCAGACGTTCGCGCGAGGACATCGTGAGGCTCGCGTCGACCTTGATCTCTGTCTCGCGATCATCATCGGGCCCTTCTTCTTCGCGGTCGGGCGCCTCAGCACCATCCAGCAGGGCTTCGGCGGCGCGTTTCTCGGCGGCTTGAGCGGGGCGGTCTTCCTGTACGCCACGGATCGCCGGCAACATCGCCGCCATCATATGTTCCAGATACCGCGGATCGCGCCAGTACAAACGAAAGAGCTGCGCAAAGATGATCCGGTGTTCGGGACGGTTCACGAAACAGGCGCGCAGCGTCCAGTAGAAATCTGTCTTGTCGGTGAACCCCGCCACCTCTACCGCGCGGATCGCGTCAATCACGCGGCCCGGGCCTATTGGCAGGCCCGCGCGACGCAAGGCACGGGCGAAATGGGTGATATTGCCGGCAAGTTTAGGATTATCCGGCAGCTCTAATGGCAGATGTTCCATCAGGCAGTTGCCCACCGGGGGCTGTCAGCCCCCAGACCCCCGAGGATTTTTGTCCATTTGGAAGCAGTGGCGCGGCTCAACTGGAGGGGTCCAGACTGGCTTTGGCTTGATCCAGAATCCGTTTCGCTTCGGAACCTTGCAGCTTGGCGATGTCATCTTGGTATTTCAGAATAGCCCCGAGCGTGTCGGCGATGGTTTCGGGGCTCAGGTTGATCACATCCAGTGCAAGCAAGCATTTTGCCCAGTCGATTGTTTCGGCCACGCCAGGCTTCTTGAACAGATCTTCAGTGCGCAACTGCTGAACAAAGGCCACCACCTCGCGGCTGAGCGCGCTGGAGGCTTCGGGGGCGCGGGCGGCCAAAATCTCCATTTCGCGGGTGAAGTCTGGATAATCGACCCAGTGGTAAAGGCACCTGCGTTTAAGCGCATCATGCACCTCTCGCGTGCGATTAGACGTCAGGATCACGATTGGTGGTTCGGGGGCCTTGATCGTGCCAAGCTCGGGGATCGTGACCTGAAAATCGCTGAGCGCTTCAAGCAAGAAGGCCTCAAAGGGGGCGTCCGTGCGGTCAAGCTCGTCGATCAACAAGATCGGCGCACCCCGCTCGTCAGGGCGCATCGCCTCGAGCAAGGGCCGTTCAATCAGGAAATCATCGCTGAACAATTCGGTGGTAAGCTGACGTCGCGAGGTATCGCCCGTCGCCTCTGCCGTGCGGATGGCGATCATCTGTGCCGGAAAGTTCCATTCGTAGACAGCCGTCGAAGCATCCAGGCCTTCGTAGCATTGCAGCCGGATCAACTTGCGGTTCAGCGCAAGGGCAAGCGCCTTGGCGATCTCTGTCTTACCGACGCCCGCTTCGCCTTCCAGAAACAGCGGGCGGCCCAACGTTAGGCTCAGGAAGACGACTGTCGCCAGCGGGCGGCCGCAGACATAGCCCTGCCCCGCAAGCAGCTCTTGTACGGCATCAATCGAAGGGGGCGGTTGCATGGCGTTCTCCCGTTTTGGCTGGCACGAGTGGTGCATTCTGATCCGGCGCGGTCAAGGGCCAAGCGCGTCTGAGGCACGAGACTTTGCCTTGGATGCACCACACAATGTGCTATAAATATGCCTTAAATCTCCGCATTTTTGCCTTAATGCGCCGATACCTCATACCAAAGCCTAGGGTGCCTTGTGCCCGTTTACGATTGAGGACGTTTACCATGATCGATACCCCCTTCACGCTCGAGACTTCATTTGCCGATTTTTCGAAAGATGCGTGGCTAGATGCTGTTGCCCAAGTCGCGCAGGACGATGGGTTCTACGAAACGCTCGGGCGCAAACATCATGCGATCTTTTTGAAAAAGACGAAAACTCTGCTGGTCAGCTTTGAAACCATCAGCGGGATGCGCGCCCTGTCATCATTGGCACACCCTTTGGGGTGGGAAATGGTCCGCAACGAAGACTGGTCGCATCTGTGCATCGCCTCCGAAGGGGATACGTGGTTTCGCGACGAAAATGTCTATGCGTTCTTCGACCGGTTGATTGACGACGGGTTTTTTGACGAATTCGACCGCGTTGTTTTCTACGGTGCGGGTCCGGGTGGCTATGCGGCGGCGGCCTATTCTGTTGCGGCCCCCGGCGCACGGGTTGTTGCCATTCAACCGCAAGCGACCCTGGATCCTAGCGTGGCCGAATGGGACGATCGTTTCATCGAGATGCGCCGTACCGACTTCACATCCCGTTTCGGCTATGCGCCCGAAATGCTAGATGCCGCCGAAGCCGCATATGTTATTTATGATCCAGCAGTGCCCTTGGATGCGATGCACGCCAGCCTCTTTACCCGACCCAATGTCACCAAATTGCGCATGCGCCGTATGGGATCAGCATTGCAATCCAAGCTGCTAGATCTGGATCAGTTCGAAGCCGTACTGACCTTGGCCGCCGAGGACGACTTGACCGTCGAAAGCTTTGCGCGCTGCGCACGTGCGCGTCGCGATCACCGCCCCTATTTGCGTAGCCTACTGAACGCACTGGAGCAGGATCAGCGCGAAACCTTTATCCTGATGCTATGTCGCTGGGTAAACGAGCGCATCTCTGCCCCGCGTTTCGCACGACGTCAAAAGCAGATCGAGGCCGACATCGCGCTTAGAAACGCGCCGGCGGGCGACGCTGACACGGATCAAGACGAGGCCGCCCAAAAGTCGGGGTAACTGCAATAGAACCGCCGCAGGTGCCATCCCAAGACTAGCGCGCCTGCACGCCCTGTGCTAGCGGGGAGCCCATGACACAGACCCTCACGCTTCGACGTCCCGATGATTGGCACCTGCACCTGCGCGACGGCGCGATGCTGGATGCCGTATTGCCCTATACCGCCGCGCATTTTGCCCGTGCGATCATCATGCCAAATCTCGTGCCTCCGGTGGTGCGCGGTGCAGATGCCGCTGCCTACCGTGATCGCATCCTGCGTGCCCTGCCGGAAGGCGCGGATTTCACGCCGCTGATGACGCTTTATCTGACCGAAGACACCGACCCTGATGATGTGGCCGCGGCCCATGCCAGCGGTCTGATCACTGCGGTCAAGCTTTACCCTGCCGGTGCCACGACCAACTCTGCCAGCGGCGTCGCAAATTTCGACAACGTCGCGCCCGTGCTAGAACGGATGGCCGAGATCGGCCTGCCCCTGTGCACCCACGGCGAGGTGACCGACCCCGAAATCGATATTTTCGACCGCGAGGCCGTGTTCATCGACCGCGTGCTGGACCCGATCCGCAGCCGCCACGAGGGTCTGAAAGTCGTGATGGAGCATATCACCACCGCCGACGCCGCCCAGTATGTGACCGAAAGTACAGGCAATCTGGCAGCAACCATCACCACGCACCATCTGGTGATCAACCGCAACCATATCCTCGCGGGGGGCATCAAGCCGCATTACTACTGCCTGCCCGTTGCCAAGCGCGAGATCCACCGGCTTGCCTTGCGTGCTGCAGCGACATCCGGCGATGCGCGGTTCTTTCTGGGTACGGACTCCGCGCCCCACACGGACGCGAACAAGCTGCTGCCCTGCGGCTGTGCCGGTTGCTTTACCGCGCCCAATACCATGTCGATCTTGGCAGAGGTGTTCGAACAGGAAGACGCACTAGAGCAGCTTGAACGCTTTACCTCGCTCAACGGGCCGGATTTTTACGGGCTGGCACCGAATGATGCGACGATGACGCTGACCCGCACACCGGCGACTTATCCCGATCATATTGACACGCCTGAAGGGCCGGTCACCGTTTTTGATCCTCTGATACCGTTGAACTGGTCCGTTAACTCTGATTGACCACCCCGCGATATAGACCTTTGCCGGCCCAGCTAAGATGCGGGCCGGCAACCAACGACTGCCTTTGCCAAGGCCCCAAAAGGAACGCACGACATGATCCCTACCAGCTACCCCGACTCGACCGAAATGGCGCGCCTGACCGCGCGGATGTTGCTGGAGATCAAAGCGGTCCATTTCAACGCGACAGAGCCTTTCACCCTTGCTTCGGGCCTGCCAAGCCCAACCTATATCGACTGCCGCAAGCTGATCAGCTATCCGCGTATCCGCGCCACTTTGATGGACTTCCTGACCGTCACCGTGATGCGCGAAGCCGGGTTCGAGGCGTTCGACAATATCGCGGGCGGTGAAACCGCGGGTATTCCTTTTGCCGCGATGGTGGCTGAACGCATGGCTCTGCCGATGACCTATGTGCGCAAAAAGCCCAAAGGCTATGGCCGCAACGCCCGGATCGAGGGTGAAATGACCGAAGGCCAACGGGTTTTGCTTGTCGAAGATCTGACCACCGACGGCGGGTCAAAGATCAGCTTTGTCGACGCGATTCGTGATACGGGTGCGACCTGTGCGCATACGGCCGTGATCTTTTACTACGGTATTTTCCCGCAAACAGAAAAGACCTTGGGCGATCACGGGGTTACGTTGCATAGCCTGTGCACCTGGTGGGACGTGCTGGCCGAAGCCAAAGCGCAGAACGCTTTTGACACAGAAACCCTGACCGAAGTCGAAGCTTTCCTGAATGCGCCCGAAGCCTGGCAAGATGCGCGGAAAAACCCCTAATAGGTCCACATGATATTGTGTCGCGTGGTGTAAAATCACGCGACATATGCTACGCTAGCGCATAGATCAGGTTATCCACAGCTTATAAAGATTGCGGGATGACGGGCGGCTCGGGTAGACAAGCCTCGGGTCATTAATCAATGGGGCAACACGTAGCATGAACGAAATTTCAAGCATCGACGGTAACCAGCTAACGGTTCAAGCGGCAGAGACGATGCCGCATTCCATCGAAGCGGAACAGCAGTTGTTGGGCGCGATCCTGACCAACAACGACATCTATGATCGGGTGGCGTCTGTCATCGGCCCCAAGCATTTCTACGACCCCGTTCACGCCCGCATTTTCGAGATCGCCGCCGCACGAATTGCCAAGAACAACCTTGCCTCCCCCGTGACGCTCAAGGCGTTCATGGAGGATGACGAAGGGCTGAAAGAACTGGGCGGGCCTGCCTATCTCGTGCGTCTTGCCGGTGCCGCGATCAGTGCCTTTGCCGTACGTGACTATGCGCAGATGATATATGATCTGGCGGTGCGCCGTGACCTTATCCAGCTTGGCCGCGATATTTCGGCCAAAGCAGCACAGGTCGATGTCGCGTCAGAGCCGCGCGAACAGATCGTCGAGGCCGAACAGAAGCTTTATAAGCTCGCCGAGCAGGGTCAGACCGAAAGCGGTTTTCAAAGCTTTCTGAAAGCCGTGACCGATGCGGTCAACGTGGCCAATGCGGCCTACCAGCGCGACGGTGGCCTATCCGGTGTCTCTACCGGTTTGATTGATATGGATAAAAAGCTGGGCGGCTTGCACCCGTCCGACCTTTTGATCCTTGCGGGTCGTCCGTCGATGGGGAAAACCTCGCTTGCGACGAACATCGCCTTTAACGTTGCCAAAGCCTACCGCCGTGGCACCTTGCATGACGGCACCGAAGGCGCTGTCGATGGTGGCGTTGTCGGGTTCTATAGCCTCGAGATGAGCGCAGAACAGTTGGCCGCGCGTATTCTGTCCGAGGCGGCAGAGATCCCATCGCAGCAGATCCGGTCCGGTGATATGACCGAAACCGAATTCCGGCGCTTTGTGGACGCCGCCAAGGCGCTCGAGGCCTGCCCGCTGTATATCGACGACACGCCTGCCCTGCCGATCAGCCAGCTGGCTGCCCGTGCGCGGCGGCTCAAGCGGACCCACGGGTTGGACGTGTTGATCATCGACTATCTCCAGCTGGTGCGCGGTACGGGCAAAGGCGAAAACCGGGTGAACGAAATCTCGGAGATCACCATGGGCCTCAAGGCCATTGCCAAGGAGCTGCACATCCCCGTGATCGCGCTGTCGCAGCTGTCACGTCAGGTGGAAAACCGCGAAGATAAACGACCGCAGCTGTCGGATTTGCGTGAATCCGGGTCGATTGAACAGGATGCCGACGTCGTGATGTTCGTGTTCCGCGAGGAATACTATAAAGAACGCGAAAAGCCCGGTGATCACGAGCTGGACAAAATGGCGATCTGGCAAGAAGAGATGGAGCGTCTGCATGGTCGCGCCGAGGTGGTGATCGGCAAGCAGCGTCACGGACCGATTGGCACCGTCGATCTGAGCTTTGAAGGACGCTTCACCCGCTTTGGCAACCTTGTGAAACCATGGCAGAGTGAAAACAGCGGCGGCGATCAGGAGTTCTGATCGCCCCTCACATACGTTACGCGCAGCGGTTTAGACCACTGCTGCGCGGGCGATCTCTGCCTCTGACAGGTTGTATTTCGCGGCAAAGCGGTCCCGTGCCGCGACCAGCCTTTGGTCATCGGGGCGCATCCCCAACGTTCGAATGAATTCGATCCGTTGTTGATGCTTCAGCGCATCTCGGTCGATTGATGTCCCCATCACGCGATCGATCACTTCCCCGCCGGGGCTGACGTGAAACCATTTACTAAAATCGCGGAAATGGTGCTGGTTGTGCAGCGTGGTCACGTACCGCTCTACCCGCGTTTTGGACACGTTCACATGTGCTGTCATGTGGAACCACTCATAGATCAAAAACGTCAGCACGCCGCCCACAGGCACCACTGCCATCGAAACCCACCCCGCCTGCGGCACCCCGATCAGCGCGAGCACCCCCCAAAGCACGCCCCCGTTCATCACCAGCATCGGCAACGCCACCCAGATCGGAACGAAAAACAGCTTGGTGTTCGTCGGAAAATCATGGTGGCCGTAGTGCGCCATATAAAGCAGGTCAAACGCCCACTGCGCCCTTGGGGGTGTCAGGTGGAAAACATAACGATGCAGATTGTACTCATTCAGCATCTGCGCCGCGACCCCCAACGGGACCAGCGCCCAGACCCACAACGACGCGAACAGCGCCAAGCCGATAAGCCCTGCCACGCATGCGACCGCCATCACCGCGACAGCCGCATGCGAGAACATGATACGCAGACGCATCATGCGCGTGCCTCCTTATTCAGGAGACATGGTTTCATAGCGCAACCCCTTGGCGGTGTCCTTGTCGAACCCCTTCCAATAGTTGTGGTCCTCTTTCGGGGTGCCGTCCTCGTTCATCGACCAGACCCCGTCGTTGGAGTTTTCGACAAGATCAAGATACCCGTCCATTTCGGCGTCACCTTTCAGGTGCTGCCCCATCCAGACCGTGGCGAAATGCTGCGCAATATTGTTCATACGCGCCGTGTCCCAGACCGGATCAGTGTAGTGGCTCGAGACATTGAACCCCAGATCAGCGTCATCGCGGAAGGATTCTGCCGGTGCAGGCATGGGTGCCGCCGCATTGTGGCCGCCATTTTCAAAGGTCAGCAAGGCACGATCGACGCTGCTTGCGTTCTCCCAAATGCCGCGCACCCCTTTTTCGTAGAGCGATACCATGTCTTCCGACCCTGCCATGAACAGCATCGGAATTTGCACGCCCTTCAGCCCTTCGGCGTCCCAAAAGCCTGTGTTCATACCCCAGGGACCGATTGCAATCGCGGTCTTGATCCGCGGGTCAGGCAGGTTGGTATGCGTCTCTGATCCCGCCTGATGGATGCCCAAGGTGCCGTGCGGTCCGCCCCAGCCATATCCGACCGAAGCTTCCGTCACGCCGCCGCCTGCAGTAATCACCGCGCCGTAGCCGCCCATCGAATAACCGATCAAACCGGTGTTATCGGCATCAACTAATCCGTTCAGGAATGAACTTTCATCCTGCGACAGACGCGCCATTTCATCCAAAACGAACAGCTGGTCCAGCGACCGGTTCACCAGCGTGGAACCAAAGGCAGCCTGCGTGCGATAGGTCGAATCCGTGTGGTCTATCGACGCCACAACATAGCCTTTCGACGCGATGTTTTCGGCCAAATGCGACATCAGGAACCGGTTACCGGGATATCCGTGAGAGACGATGACCAGCGGATACGCAGCGTCGGGCTGGGCAGGATCCACGTCGCGCATGGCTTTGCCTTGTAGGGTGACTTCGGTCTTGCCATCGCGGATGAACGCCTTGATCGCGGTGTCGCCCGTGGCCCCCTCTGCAGCGGGGTACCAGACTTCGACGGTTAGGGGGCGGTCATAGCGTGGCAGGGTTTCTGGCTTATCAGCCGCCGGATCAATAGACAGAATATCGATCTGGTCCTTATGCACCAGATCAAGCTGGCGCACCCCGATGGCAGCATCCCCGTAGGCCGCCATATCCGGTGCGTTCGGCATCTGTGTGTCGATCCGGTTCTCTGCTTGCGCCATGGGTGCGGCCATTGCTGTAATCACCGCCAAAGCGGACCCCGTCGTCTTTGTTGCAAATCGCATGATGTTTTTCCCGTCCTATAATCCGGCTGCTGATCGTAGCCTGTCTTTTGTCAGGCACAGGCTACCCAGTTCGCGGCACCATGCAAGCGTCATGCGAAGGTTTCGTTACGTTAGGGAAATCAGTTCGATAAACCGCCGGTGGTCCCCAGGATGACGGATATTTGAACGCGACAGGTGCTGGTGGCTTGACCTTCGCGGGTATCCGGTCGAAACAAATCCTATGACAACAGCGACCCTCTCCATCGACCTCAACGCGGTTGCCGCCAATTGGCAGGCGCTGAATGAAATGACCGGCTGCGAAACCGGTGCCGTGATCAAGGCCAACGCCTATGGTCTGGGGATCGACCGCGTCGCCCCTGTTCTGGCAGCCCAAGGGGCGCGCAAGTTCTTTGTTGCCGTCGCCGAAGAGGGCGTAGCGCTGCGCCGCGTATTGGGGCCCGGCCCTGCGATCAACGTCTTTGCAGGGCATATGCCCGGAGACGCCGATATGATCCGCTCTGCCGCGCTGACACCGATGATCAATTCGGTCGACCAGCTGATCGCGCACGTGGAGACCCTGCCCGGCCATCGTTTTGGCATACAGCTCAACAGCGGTATGAACCGTCTGGGCATGGATCCCGCCGAATGGAGCGCGCTGCGCGACATCGCACTGGCCCAGAACCCGACGCACATTATCTCTCATTTGGCCTGCGCAGATGAACCGAACCACCCGATGAACGCCCGCCAGCTGAAAACCTTCCACGACATGACCGACGGGCTGAACGTACCACGGTCACTGGCGGCCACGGGTGGCATCCTGCTCGGGCGTGATTATCACTTTGATATGACCCGCCCCGGTATCGGACTTTATGGCGGGCTGCCTTTTATGGATGCACAGCCCGTGGTTACGCTGGATGTGCCTGTTATTCAGGTACGCGAGGTCAGCACAGGCCACCCTGTCGGCTATGGCTGCGCATGGACTGCGCCGCGCCCGTCGCAGGTCGCCACAATTGCTGCCGGCTATGCAGATGGGCTGATCCGCGCCTTGGGCAACGGGGCCACCCTGACACATGAGGGCCGCAGATTGCCGGTCATCGGGCGTGTCTCTATGGACTTGATTACGGTCGATGTGACCAGCCTTGCCGAGGTGCCCGAACACTTGCAGTTGATCGGTGGCCATCAATCGGTCGATACCGTCGCAGGGTTTGCGGGCACCATCGGCTACGAGGTGCTGACCGCGCTAGGAGCCCGCTATGATCGGGTCTATGTCGAATGATCCACCGCAAAAAGACGTAGGCCGCACAAAGACGCTGCTGCGGTTTTTGAACCTGTCGTTGCTGATCCTTTATCCCGTCGCATGGGGTGCGCCGCTGTTGCGTGCGGGCGTGCTGCCGCTGTTCGGACTGACCGAGATCTCGGTTCTGAGCGGCTTGAGGTCGCTTTGGCAAACCGACATGTTCTTAGCGTTGGTCGTAGCACTATTTGCGTTGGCGGCCCCTTACGCAAAGACCGTCGGGCTGACGCTGGTGCAGTTTGATCTTATTCGCCCGCGCACCCTACCTATCTTGCAGGTAGCTGGCAAACTGGCGATGGCAGATGTTTTTTTAATTGCCCTCTATGTGACCTTGGCCAAAGGGATCGGGATCGGTCGGATAGAGACGGCCTGGGGGCTCTATCTTTTTATTGCATGTATTTTAGCGTCTGTATTCATAGGGTATCATACGCAAAACTTGGTCGACCCTCGGAGGCAAACCTCCCACCCCACTTCACGCTTGGGTTGAATTTAGGGTGTTTTAACCCTGTTAAATCGATTCATTTACTAAAAAAAGAAGATTTTCTTCGCCTTTTGCCGGCGCCGGCATATTCTTGCTTATAACAGACACACAAGCACAAGGTGAGACAGATGAACGCGTTGACAGCACTTATCCAGTATATCTTTCAAAGACTCGCAGTCGCGCTATTCGCTATTGCCGCCGTGGCGATTACCGTCTCGACTGTGATGGCGGCCTTGGGATTGTGGGCATGGGTCGAACTGCCCATTAGCTATGCCGGTGAACCGGTCGAGAAAGCGGGCATGTACGCCCAAATCGGGCTGACCTTCTTGGCTGTCGGTCTTTGCTTTTTCTTACCGACCAATCGCCGTGTGATGCAGCTTGAGACGTCGCATCGCCAGTTCTCGATGAATATGGATGATGTAACCCGCGCTTATGGTGCTGTGCATGCGGCGGATCGCGGTGAAGTGTTTCAGATGTCGTCAGAGTTCGACTCTGTGCGTGAACGTCTGGCCTATCTGCGTGACCACCCTGACCTAAGCACGCTAGAGCCCGCCCTTCTCGAAGTTGCGGCACAGATGAGCCATATCTCCAGAGAACTCGCGACGGTCTATGCAGACGAAAAAATCGAACGAGCCCGCAACTTCCTGAAAGAGCGTCAGGAAGAAGTGAACCTGTTCAACAGCCGTCTGGATCAGGCCAAAGGTATCACCACCGAGATGAAGCATTGGCTGCACGAGGTCGAGCTTGAAGAAAGCGTTGCTGCGGCACAGCTGGACCGTTTACGCGCCGAAATGCGCGAGATCATGCCAGAGCTCGGCATCGACCGCATGGTGACCGCCGCTGACATGGCGCGCGATTCACGGGTTGTCGAACTGCCCCCCAAAGCCGCAGAGTAACTCTGCGTGACCTAAACGGTTTTACTTTGACGTTGCTCGTTTGTTCGGCCAGAAAGACGCATGGCTAAATCTCCCGTTACATTCTCTTGCGCCGCCTGCGGTGCTACCTACAACAAGTGGTCCGGGCGCTGTGACGCCTGTGGTGAGTGGAACACGATCCAGCAGGATAAAGGCGCGGCCTCGGGTCCGCCCAGCAAATCGCTGGGCACACGGCGCGGTGCCGCGATGGTGCTGACAAACCTCACGACCAAGGACACCCCCCCGCCCCGCAGCCAGTCCGGCATTGCCGAGCTTGACCGCGTGTTGGGCGGCGGGCTTGTACCCGCGTCTGCCATTCTGGTGGGCGGTGATCCAGGTATCGGGAAATCCACTCTTCTGCTGCAAGCCGCCGCGCATTTTGCCCGCAGCGGATTGAAAACAATCTACGTCAGCGGCGAGGAAGCATCGGCACAGGTGCGTATGCGGGCACAGCGGTTGGGGCTGGCCGATGCCTCGGTGCAGCTGGCCGCCGAAACCAACCTCCGAGATATTCTGACCACGCTGGAAGAAGAGAAACCCGATCTTGTGATCATCGATTCGATCCAGACCATGTGGGCAGATAATGTTGATTCCGCCCCTGGCTCTGTCAGTCAGGTCCGTGCCGCTGCGCACGAGCTGACGAGCTTTGCCAAAAGACGCGGCGTATCGGTCATCCTTGTAGGCCACGTCACAAAAGACGGGCAGATCGCCGGCCCTCGGGTTGTTGAGCATATGGTCGACACCGTGCTCTATTTTGAAGGCGAGCGCGGGCACCAGTTCCGAATCCTCCGCGCGGTCAAAAACCGATTTGGCCCAGCGGATGAGATTGGCGTGTTCGAAATGACGGGCCAAGGGCTGGCCGAGGTGACCAATCCCTCTGCCCTGTTCTTATCCGAACGCGGCACCCCTGCGGCGGGGTCGGTTGTTTTCGCAGGTATTGAAGGTACACGCCCCGTCCTATGCGAGCTGCAGGCGCTTGTGGCCCCCTCGCCTCATTCGCAGGCGCGGCGCACGGTTGTTGGCTGGGACGGCGGCCGTCTGGCAATGATCCTCGCCGTGCTAGAGGCGCGCTGCGGCATCCCCTTTGCGGGGCTGGATGTATATCTGAACGTCGCAGGCGGCATGAAAATCTCGGAGCCGGCAGCAGATCTTGCGGTTGCTGCGGCGCTGTTGAGTGCACGAGAAGATGTGGCCCTGCCCGCAGAAACCGTAGTTTTTGGGGAAATCAGCCTGTCCGGTGCGCTACGCCCCGCCAGTCAGACCGAAAATAGGTTGAAAGAAGCGCAAAAACTTGGTTTTACCAGCGCCATCGCGCCCGCGGGCGGAAAACCTGTGGGCAAGAACGGCATAACGCTTAATACCATGAGCGATCTAACCGGATTTGTAGGCGAAATATTCGGGGCTGGTTAACCGCCCCTTCAAGGAAGGCAAGACGATCATGGAAGGTTTTACCATCATTGACGGGGTTGTGGCGCTTGTCATAATTCTGTCCGCTTTGCTGGCCTATGGCCGCGGGCTTGTACGCGAATTTATGGCCATTGTCGGCTGGATCGCCGCCGCGATACTCGCGTTTCTCTTTGCGCCGCAGGTCGAACCGCTGGTGTCAGAAATTCCGGTTGTGGGCGAATTTCTTGCCGACAGTTGTGAATTATCGATTATCGGGGCCTTTGCCATTGTCTTTGCCATCGCGCTGATCGTGGTGTCGCTGTTCACCCCGCTGTTCTCGTCGCTGGTACAGCGATCGGTTCTGGGGGGTCTTGATCAGGGGCTTGGGTTCCTCTTTGGTGTGGCCCGCGGCATCCTGCTGGTTGCAATCGCGTTCTTTGTCTACAGCACCGTGATCACAGGCCAGTCCTTTACCATGGTTGATGAAAGCCGCTCTGCTCAGGTGTTCGGGCGCTTTACCGGCCAGATCGAAGACCAGAACCCAGAGGCTGCACTGGGTTGGATCACCACCCGCTATGAAGCCCTGGTTGGTGCCTGCGACGTCTGATCGCCGCCAAAACTTCGACATAACATACCTACGCCCCCGTTTTCGGGGGCGTTTGCGTTTCGGCATATGTTGCATCGCAGCATTTGACAGAGCAAAATGTAACGGCGGGGTGACAAGGCGCGTTCGAAGTCCTACATAGCCCCTATCCCTTCATCGGATTCGGAGTTTCCCCGTTGTCCAAGATCATGCCCCCCGCACACCCGTTTGATTCCTCGTATCTGCGTGACGCAGATGATGGGGATAAACTTAAAGAAGAATGCGGGGTGTTCGGCGTGATTGGCGTTGCAGACGCCTCGAACTTTGTCGCCCTCGGCCTGCACGCGCTGCAGCACCGTGGTCAAGAAGCGGGCGGGATCGTCAGCTATGACCCCACCGCCGGCTTCCAATCGGCGCGCCGCTTTGGCTATGTGCGCGATAACTTTACCTCGCAAAAAATCATGGAAACACTGCCCGGCGAACTGTCGATCGGGCACGTGCGCTACTCTACCTCCGGTCACAAAGGGCCGACAGCGATCCGTGACGTGCAACCGTTCTTTGGTGAATTCGCCATGGGCGGTGCAGCGATTGCCCATAACGGCAATATCACCAACGCCAACGCCCTGCGTCGCGAACTGATTGAACGCGGGTCGATCTTTCAGTCCTCGTCGGACAGCGAATGCATCATTCACCTGATGGCGCGCTCGCTTCAGCAAAACATCCCCGAGCGGATGGAAGATGCCCTGCGCCGTGTCGAAGGCGCGTTTTCGGTTGTGGCGATGACCCGCACCAAACTGATTGGCGTGCGCGATCCATTGGGGGTGCGTCCGCTGGTTCTGGGCAAGCTCGGCGACGGTTGGGCGCTAAGCTCTGAAACCTGCGCACTGGACATCATCGGTGCCGAATTCGTTCGTGAAATCGAACCGGGCGAAATGGTAGTTATCACCCCCAAAGGCGTCGAAAGCCACTTTCCGTTCCGCCGCGTCGCATCGCGCTTTTGTATCTTTGAACACGTCTATTTCAGCCGTCCTGACAGCATCCTTGGCGGGCGGTCGGTCTATGAAACCCGCGAGGCGATCGGCCGTGAACTGGCCAAAGAATCCCCCGTCGACGCGGATCTTGTCTGCCCCGTGCCAGACAGCGGTACGCCGGCGGCCATCGGGTTCAGCCTCGAATCGGGTATCCCCTATGCGATGGGGATTATCCGCAACCAATACATGGGCCGGACCTTCATCGAGCCGACCGAACAGATCCGCAATATGGGCGTACGGCTGAAGCTCAACGTGAACCGGGCGTTGATCAAGGGCAAGCGGGTCATTCTGGTTGACGATTCGGTCGTCCGTGGGACCACCAGCCGCAAGATCAAAGAGATGATTCTTGATGCCGGCGCGAAGGAAGTCCACTTCCGCATTGCGTCGCCGCCCACAGCATGGCCGTGCTTTTACGGTGTGGACACGCCGCAGCGCGAAAAGCTGTTGGCTGCGACCATGTCAGAAGAAGAAATGCGCGAGCACCTTCAAGTGGATAGCCTCAAGTTCATCTCTCTTGACGGGTTGTATCGCGCCGTGGGCGAAGCAGAGGGCCGCAATAACAAATGCCCGCAGTATTGCGATGCGTGCTTCTCGGGCGACTACCCTGTCACCCCTAGTGACCAGATCAATCAAGGGTTCGAGATGAAGCCAGCCGCCGAATAGGGCCGCTTCGTCCAAATCAACGCGACAAGGGCGGGCGCAGGGATCAACCCCTCGCCCGCCCTTTTGCGTTTTTGCCCCTGCGCCACTGGCAAGGCTTTGCCGACCTGCAAGCCGGTCTTCGCCAGCCTCCGTCCTGCCCTCTTTCGGATGAAGGGCGGCTTTGTTAGCTCCACGGTCTAACCACCTTTCGACACCAGAGCGCACCAAGAGGCACCCATGGCGACCGACGATAAAAGCACACCGACACCGCAAAAAGTTCTTAGCCTGGCGACGCAGCAGGCATCCTTGCCCAAGCTTGCGCTGATTGGCACTTTTGGCAGTCCGACCGACCCCGGCGCATTGATCCGCGATGGCCGCGGGCGTATCCACCGGGTCACTTTGAACGACAAGATCAGCGACGGAATTGTTGCAGCCATCGGCGACGACAGCGTGGTACTGTCGCAGCGCGGTCGTACCGTGACGCTGAAGCTGCCCAAGGGCTAAGCCGCGCGCACGATTGCCGCCTATGTTGCCCCCGTATTGGCTCCGTGCCGCTGCGACGCCGCGCCCCTCTTGACGGGGGGCAGTGGCTCAGGCAAAGCCACCCCATGACAAAAACAGCTCTTATCACCGGCGCGTCCCGCGGCCTTGGTGCCGCTTTGGCCGAAGCGCTTTGCGACACCCACCACATCGTTGCAGTGGCCAAAACCACCGGCGCCCTCGAAGAGCTGGATGACCGCATCCAGTCCCGTGGCGGCAGTGCGACGCTGGCCCCGATGGACATCACCAATGTCGATGCAATGGCGACCCTGTGCCGTGGCATTTATGACCGTTGGGGCAGCCTTGATCTTTGGCTGCACACTGCTGTCCACGCCGCCCCATTGGCCCCGACCGATCACATCGACGCCAAGGACATGGCGAAATCTGTCGCGTGCAACGTCACCGCCACCTCGACACTGATTACCTATGTGGCACCTTTGCTGGGCCAAGCGGGACAGGCTGTATTCTTTGATGATCCCGTCGTTGCGACCAAGTTCTTTGGCAGCTATGGGGCCACCAAGGCCGCACAGATCGCGCTGGCCAAAAGCTGGCAGGCCGAAAGCGTAAAAATCGGGCCGCGCGTGCACGTCATGACGCCTGCCCCCATGCCAACCGCCACGCGCGCACGCTTCCACCCCGGCGAGGACCGCGAAACACTAAACACGCCGCAGTCGCAGGCCGCTGAAATTCTGGCGCAACTCGCGGCTTCCCAGCCCTAAAACTTGATGCGGTGAAGGCTCCTGCCTTGCCGCGCCGCGCCCCGTCGCTTATCAAGGCGCAAAGGGGAATTTATGCGCATTCTGATCACGAACGACGACGGTATCCATGCTCCGGGTCTTAAGACCCTGCACGCCATTGCCACCGCACTGGCCGGACCCGACGGCGAAGTATGGACTGTGGCCCCTGCCTATGAACAATCCGGCGTCGGCCATTGCATCAGCTACACCAAACCCATGATGGTCGAGAACGTCAGCGACCGCCGCTTTTCCGTCGAAGGCAGCCCAGCCGACTGCGTGATGGCAGCGCTGCACGATTGTATGCTGGATGCCCGTCCCGATCTGGTGCTGTCAGGCGTGAACCGTGGCAATAACGCGGCTGAAAACACGCTTTATTCCGGCACAATCGGCGGCGCGATGGAGGCCGCTTTGCAAGGCATCCCCGCAGTGGCCCTGTCGCAATACTATGGTCCGGAAAACCGCGATCTGGACGATCCCTTTGAAGCTGCCGCATCACACGGGGCCGATGTGATCCGGCGCATTCTGGACGCCACGCCGCCCCACGGGTCGGGCTACCGTCTGTTTTACAATGTGAACTTCCCCCCCGTGGCTGCCGCCGATGTCCAAGGTATCCGCCTTGCCCCCCAAGGGATGCGCCGCGACACCACGTTCTCTACGATCCCGCAGCTGTCCCCCTCGGGGCGGCGGTTCTTGTGGATCAAGGGGGCCGACCAACAGATTCCGACAGACGCGGGCACCGACGCGGCGCTGAATCTCGACGGGTATATCACGGTCACGCCGATGCGCGCTGACCTCACGGCTCATGATACATTTGACGCGCTTAAAGCCATCAATACATGAGCGACGAAGAAGAAATCACGGACGCGACCCGCAAGATGCAGTTTCTTTACGCACTCCGCTCCAAAGGCGTGACAGACGCCCGTGTCTTGAACGCGATGGAGCAGATCGACCGTGGCCCGTTTATCCGTGGCCTGTTTGCCTCGCGCGCCTACGAGGACATGCCCCTGCCGATTGCCTGCGGCCAAACGATCAGCCAGCCGTCCGTTGTCGCCCTGATGACGCAGGCGCTCGATGTGTCGTCGCGTGACAAGGTGCTCGAGGTGGGGACAGGATCGGGATATCAGGCTGCGATCCTCAGCAAGCTTGCGCGGCGCGTCTATACCATCGACCGCCACCGTCGATTGGTTGTCGAAGCCCGCCAGATTTTCGATGACCTCGCCCTGTCAAACATCACCGCGATCATCGGCGATGGCAGCTTTGGTTTGCCCGAACAGGCCCCCTTTGATCGGATCATTGTCACCGCTGCGGCCGAAGACCCCCCCGGGCCCCTTCTAGCACAGCTCAAGGTGGGCGGCATAATGGTGGTGCCTGTAGGCCAATCGGACACGGTTCAACACCTCATACGGGTGCGCAAAACAGAGACCGGGCTGGAATACGACGAGCTGCGCAAAGTGCGCTTTGTTCCCTTGCTTGAAGGGCTGGGAAAAGACGGATAATTGCAGTATAGCAAGGGGAACTCCGCCCGAACGGGGACCCCAAGGCGCATACGGCACCGAATACGAGGACGAGCAGATGACCCAACCAAACGTGACCCGTACCCTGAGGCTGACGGTACTGGCGGGAAGCTCTGCGCTTTTGCTCGCTGCTTGTGACCGCCCCCTGGATATGGATTTGCGCGGCGGCTTTGGTGACGGTTTTACCACCGCCCATGCAGCCACCGGACCGCTGGACGAACGCCCCGCACCGGACAACCGCGGCGTGATCTCTTACCCTAATTATCAGGTCGCCGTGGCGCGGCGGGGTGACACGCTGGCTGATGTCGCGACCCGCGTAGGGTCTGATGTGGGCAGCCTGTCGCGCTATAATGGCATCGACGCCACAGTCCCCCTCCGCAAGGGAGAGATCATCGCCTTGCCGACGCGCGTATCCGAACCGTCACCAGCAACGGGGGCATCCGGTACCGGCCCGATCACCACCGCTGCGGTCGATATTCAGTCCATGGCCGGCGGCGCGATTAACCGCGCGCCCGCCACCCCCGGCGTGCAAACCACTGCCCTACCATCGGCCCAGACCATGACCCGCGAAAACCCAGCGAAACAGACCGGGATCGAACCCATCCGCCACAAGGTCGAACGCGGCGAGACCGCCTATACCATCGCACGCCTCTATGCCGTACCGGTAGAAACACTGGCCGAATGGAACGGGCTCGGTGCTGATTTCTCTGTCCGCGAAGGTCAATTCTTGCTGATCCCTGTCGCGCAACAGGCCGCGCCAAAACGCAGCGCCGCTGTGCCTGCCACAGCAACAGCCACTGCGCCGGCCCCCACGGCCCCGACACCCACCAGCCTGCCGGGCACCGGATCCCCCACACCAACCCCGCCAAGTGCAGCAAAGCCCCTGCCCCCTGTGGATGAAAAACCCGCTGCACCAAAACCCGAACCCGCGGCGGCCAAACCCGTCGCTGATGTGGGCAAGACCACACAGCCCGCATCATCGGGGCGCATGTCGCCGCCCGTTCAGGGCAGCATCATCCGCGCCTATTCCAAGGGCAAGAACGAAGGCATCAACATCAAAGGCACCCCGGGTGCTGCCGTGAAGGCCGCCGATAGCGGTACCGTCGCCGCGATCACCAAAAGCGCCGAAGGCGTGCCGATCGTCGTGATCCGCCACCCTGACAACCTGCTGACTGTCTATGCCAACGTCGCCAATGTGTCGGTCGCCAAAGGGGATAGTGTGGCAAAAGGGGCGAACATCGCCAAACTGCGGCCGGGCGACGATTCATTCGTCCATTTCGAGGTCCGCAACGGGTTTGATAGCGTCGACCCGACACCCTATCTGAACTAAGCAGCCTGAACTAAGCTGAATTTTCTAATGTTAAATTTGGTCCTGTGGCCCCCCGAAGGGGACCGCAGCGAACCTATACTGGCGCAGTCACAAAGTGACGCCGCGCCGCCCAGCCAGATCAACAAAGTACTGCCACGCCACACGACCCGACCGCGCACCGCGCGTGGCCTGCCACTCAATCGCTTCGCTATGTAGGGTCTTGGCGTCAATCTCTACGCCATAGGCATCACAGTAGCCGCGGATCATATCCAGATATTGCTTTTGATCGCAGGGGTGAAAACCCAACCACAGCCCGAAGCGATCCGACAATGACACTTTTTCCTCAACCGCTTCGGCAGGGTTGATGGCCGAACCGCGTTCGTTTTCGATCATATCGCGGGGCATCAGGTGGCGGCGGTTCGACGTGGCATAAAGCACGACATTCTCGGGCCGCCCTTCGATCCCACCATCCAGAACCGCCTTGAGCGATTTGTAATGCGCATCGTCATGACCAAAGCTGAGGTCATCGCAATACAGGATAAAACGCTGCCGCGCGCCACGCAGAAGGTTCAGCAACCGGCCCACCGACGGAAGGTCTTCGCGCTGCAACTCAACAATGCGCAACCGGTCATGGCTTTCGCGGACATGGGCGTGCACGGCTTTCACGAGGCTCGATTTGCCCATCCCCCGCGCGCCCCAAAGCAGGGCGTTGTTGGCAGGCAGTCCAGCGGCGAACTGCGTGGTGTTGGCCAGCAACGTATCCCGCGCACGGTCCACACCGACCAGCAGCGACAGATCGACTTTACTGACCGTTTCTACCGGTGCCAGATGGTCAGGCCCAGTCTGCCAGACAAAGGCACCTGCCACTTCAAAATCGGGGGCTTTCAGCGGCGCAGGAGACATCCTCTCCAACGCCGCTGCGATACGGTCCATAGGGTCACGGTTCACTTCAGGTCGTCCTCATCCTCTTCGAACTCTGCAAGGATCGGGTCATCATATTCGTCATCATAGTACCCGTCTGCACGCAGTTGTTCTTCTCGTTTGCGTTCGACACGCCGTACAAGAAAGATAGAGATTTCGTAAAGCCCATAGACCACAACAAACAGGATCCCTTGGGTGATGACATCAGGCGGTGTGACCAGTGCAGCCAGCACCAGAATACCGACAACCGCATATTTGCGCACGTTGCCAAGCCCTTCGGCGCTGACCAGACCTGCCTTGCCCATCAGCGTCAGCAGAACCGGCAGCTGGAAACACAGGCCAAAGGCCACAATAAACTTGATCGTCAGGCTCAGGTACTCCTGCGCAGAGCCCTGAAAGGCGATCGCCGCGATCCCGCCTGCGTTATCCGTGCCCTCCCCCACAAGCGTACCGGCCTGCTGGAAACCAAGGAAGAAATCGAACGCCAGCGGCGTTACGACGTAAAACGCAAAAGACGCGCCCAAAAAGAACATCAGCGGGCTCGAGATTAGGAACGGCAGGAAGGCACCCTTTTCGTTCTTGTAAAGACCCGGGGCCACAAACCGCCACAGCTGATAGCTGATGTAAGGAAAGCCCAAGACCAGCCCGCCCAGCAAAGAGATAGAGATAGCGACGAAAAAGCCCTCTTGCAGCTTGATTAGGATCAACCCGCAATCATCCTGACCGCGCTCGGCCATCGCTGAACACAAAGGGTGCGTCAGAAAGTTAAAGATCGGATTCCACACGGTAAAACAGATCACCATGCCGATGATAAAGGCGATCACCGAATGGATCAGCCGCGTGCGCAGCTCTGCCAGATGCTCGATCAGCGGGGCGGCACTGTCGTCAATATCGTCCGAAGCACTCATGTGTCACTCTTTTTGGCCGCTGGCGCTTTAGCCGCGGCTTTCTTGGCCGCAGGTTTCGCTGCAGCAGGTTTCTTTGCGGCTGGCTTTTTTGCAGGCGTCGTCTTTGCAGGCGTCGTTTTTGCAGGTTGGGCTTTGGCTGCCGGAGCCTTCTTGGCCGGCGCTTTTTTCGCAGGGGCCTTCGCAGCCTCTGTCGCCGTCTTTTCGATCTGGGGTGCTGCGGACGGCGTGGCTAGATTTGCCTCGGCGGCTTCGGCCTGCGCCAGCGCTTCCGAGGCTTCACGCTGCTTGCGCTCTGCTCCGGCGCGGGCGGTCGCAGCCTGGATCTTTTTCACATCCTCGGCGCGCTCGGCTGCCAGCTTGCCGGTATTGCTGTCGGGGTCAAACTTCGTAAGCGATTTGGTCGCGGATTTCACCTCGTCCATCGCTGATCCCAGCGGGTTTGTGGCTGTCTTCAACGACTTGCTCAAGCCCGCCGACATCTCGCGCATGCCGGTGTCGTCGGCCGCATCATTCATTGCGCTGCTGAATTCACGCGCCATACCCTTGGCCTTGCCGACAAATTGACCGACCTTGCGAAACAGCACGGGCAGGTCTTTTGGACCCACCACGATCAGCGCAACAACGCCGACGACCAATAGCTCTGACCACCCCATATCAAACATGAGAGCTTACACCCGGTCCTTGTCGGTCTTCGTTTCGGTGACAACAATTGTGTCATCGCTCAGCTCTGCGGTATCCTTGTCGCCATTTTTGACGTCGTCTTCGCCTTCGCTGATGCCCTTTTTAAAGCTGGTGATGCCTTTGCCCACTTCGCCCATCAGGCTGGAAATTTTGCCGCGCCCGAACAGGACCAACACCACAACTGCAATCAGCAAAAGACCCGGAAGGCCGATATTGTTCAACATAGTCTCTACTCCATATTCCGAATATAGGCACGGGCGGGACTGCCCCCGTGCCAGAAAACTCTGATCCTTTTTAGGCCCGCGCTCCGGCAGCTTGAAGAGCCAAACCAACGGCGGCGCTACATCGTGTCGCAAAATTTGTGTGACCGGACTGCGCCCCATACGCTCCTGACAGTTTTTTGGCAGTTGCCTTGCGCCGCCGTCCGACACGTGGCACATCCTTTACCATGCGTCGCAGTGATCGATTGTTTTCCTTGCTCTCCACTTTGGGTGACCACCAATTGCACCGTGCCGAAGATCTGGCGCGGGCGAAGGGCGTGTCCTTACGCACGCTTTACCGAGACATCGCGAGATTACAGGCGTCGGGTGTGGCGATCACGGGCACCCGTGGTGCAGGCTACCGTTTGACGCCCGCCACCGTGCTGCCGCCCCTGTCCCTGTCGCAAGAAGAGATAGAGGCCCTGCAGCTTGCCCTCGCGGTTGTGCTCGAAACCACCGATCCCGACTTGCAGGCCGCCGCGACATCCCTCGCACAAAAGATCGACGCGGCGCTGCCTGAAAGTGGGCACCCTGACACGCTGGACTGGCAACGGGTCGAACACCCATTCGCCAATGCTGCACGCGGAATGGCGCATCTACCGGTACTTCGCGCCGCCATTCGCGCGCGCCAGAAGCTCAGGATCGTCTATAATGCCGACAACGGATCACTCAGGACGTTGGTCTTGCATCCCCTTGCGCTGACCCACGCGGCCCGCAGCTGGCTCCTGTCAGGCTGGAATGAAGCTAACGAGAAAACTGAAACCCTTCGCCTTGACCTGATCGAAGACACGCACCCACTGCCCGAACTGTTTACCGCGCCGCCAGACTTCCAAATGGATTAAAATCCTCGCCGAAGGCATCCCGCGTGCACACCACAGACAGAGTTCCGCGTTTTACCTCGCAGGATGCACTGGGAAGACAAAACAGCGGTCGCGGCGCACGGTCAGCCACATGACGGCCCCCGGTTGCGGCAGGAAGACATTTGGCACGGTGGCACGCAGGGTGCTGCCGTCATGGTCCATCACGAATTCCACCAGACTTTCATTGCCCATGAACCGCGCACGGGCGACCACAGCGCGGGCCGCTGTCCCATCCGTAGACGTCGGCAAAGGCCCTTTGCCCCCGCGGTCAAAGTCGATCCGTAAATGCTGGGGCCGGAACACAATATCCACCTGCGTTCCATCCGGCACGCCGGGGGCCAGAAACCGGCCAAAGACCGTATGCGCCAGCGCCCCCGTGACCTCGGCCCGCAGCACATTAGCGTCCGAGAAAAACGCGACCGAGGCACGATCGACAGGGCGCGTATAGACGTTATAGGGGGCCCCCTGCTGCACGATCCTACCGTCGCGCATCAACGCGATTTCGTCGGCCATGCGCATGGCTTCTTCGGGTTCATGGGTCACCAGCAATACGGCGGTGCCTTCTTCTTTCAAAATACCCAACGTCTCGTCGCGGATGTCATCCCGCAGACGGTTATCAAGACCCGAGAAAGGCTCGTCCATCAGCATGATCTTGGGCCGCGGGGCCAAAGCCCGCGCCAGCGCCACGCGCTGCTGTTCACCGCCAGACAGCTGATGTGGGTAGCCGTCGATGAACCGCAAAAGGTCGACACGCTCCAACAGTTCTTCGATGCGGGCGCGGCGTTCAGCCTTATTGCCCGTTTTCAGGCCAAAGCCTACGTTATCGGCTACGCTCAGGTGCGGAAACAGGGCAAAGTCCTGAAACATCAACCCGATCTCGCGCCGCTCGGGCGGCACGCGGAACACCGTGTCGCAAATCAGCTTGCCGTCCACATGGATCGTGCCGCTGTCCTGCATCTCGACACCCGCGATCATCCGCAGGGTGGTCGACTTGCCGCAGCCCGACGGCCCCAACAGGCAGGTCACCTGCCCCGGCATGATCTTCAGGCTGACGTCATCCACGACAGCCCGCCCGCCATAGGCGCGCTGAAGGTTCTTGATTTCCAGCCGGGGATGCATCTCGGTGAAGTCTGTCATGGGCGCGGTCTAATCCGATCAATTCACTCGGGATCGACCGGTATCAGCCCCGCCGCGTGCCCGCAAGCACCGCTGCAAAGCCTGCGACCAGAACGCTCACACAAATCACCAAAAGCTGTTCGTATTTATGCCCCTCGGGCAGCACAGCAGCAAAGGCGGGCCATGCACGCGCGAAATAGGCAAACGCCCCCAGCATCGCGGCCCCAAAGGCGGCGAAATAGGCCCAAGCTGCAATCTGGCGCTGCATCACCAGCCCCACAATCAGAACCGGCGTCAAAAACATCGACGCAGTGCCCGACACGGCCACCGCGTCAAAAAGCGTCGCATTGCCCCACAGAGTCAGCACCGTGCCTGCGGCCATAAAACCCAGCATCACAACCCGCCCGCCATTCAGGCTGCGCGGCGCGAGCTTCAGCTCTTCGACCACCAGCCTTGCGGCAGAAGAGAGCGCGGAATCCAGCGTGCTCAGCGCCGATATCAGCAGCGAGATCATGAGCGCGACAAACACCCACGCAGGAAACATCGTGGCCCAGGTGCCAATCAGCTCGCCCTCGTATGCGGCACCGGCAAGGCTTGCCTGAATACCGAAAAAACCAAAACCGATGATGCACAGCGTCGAGATCCAGAACGCATGCACGAAGGACCGGCGCGTCGTTTGTGGATCAGCAATGAACCCGCGATCCATCATCACCGGATCATGTGCGGGGTAGGAAAACACCTGCAACAGCGCCACCGCCAGTAGCACCCATCCGTTATAGGCCCCTGTCGTCCCCGGTGCCGTGACAACCGCGCCCAGATCAAAACCGGGCGAGACGACCAGCGCCACAAAAGCGACGCCGAAGACCACCAGAAACACCACCATCTGCACCACATCGGTGCGCAGCGCAGCACTGAGCCCACCCCAAGCCGAATAACCCAAGCCCACAAGCGCCACGATCAGGATCGCCGGCGTGCCGCTGCCCTCAAGCACAGCGTTAAAGATCAGCCCCACCACCAGCAGGTTCGCAAATACCTCGGACAAGAGCCGCAGGGCGATCACCAGATTATAGCAAGCGTTCCCTGCTCCGCCAAAGCGTGCCCCGAGCCAATTCTGCACGGACATGGCCCCGTTCTGGCGCAAACGGCCCACGATAAAACCGCCGGACAGGAAGGACCCGTAATACGCGGCATAGGCCAGCGTCCCCGCGATGCCGTAGTAGTAGCCCAGGATCGCCGCATTCATCAGGCTGCGGGCGAAAATCCATGTGGTGACCTGGCTCAGCACCAGCGTCCAAAGCCCCGGTGCCCTGCCTTGGACCGTCACCCCGCCAAAGAACCCTTCTACAGAGGCACGCCGAGGTGCAGCCAGCAGACTTGCGGCGATGATCGCACCGAATAGGACAAACAGAACAATGGGGGACATCAGGGGTTACCTTTGCAAAAGACTGTAACAACCATGGGTAACCGAGCAAAAACTGCCGCGCTATCTATCGCGCGGCAGTCTGTCGTAAACGTGATGGAATATGTCAGCCCGTCCGCTGCGCGCGCCCCATAGGTGCCGCAGCGTCAGGCCCACGGCTTACATCGTCATGTTTGTCGCGCCACCGTCGAGCAAAAGGTTCTGCCCGACGATAAAGCCCGCGTGTTGCGAGCACAGAAAAGCGCAGGCCGCGCCGAATTCATGCCGCGTGCCATAGCGACCTGCTGGGATGGTCGATGCGCGCTCTGTGCGGGCCTCGTCCAGCGTGATGCCCTTTTGTTTGACGACACCCCCATCCAGCGCATCGGCGCGGTCGGTGGCGTGGATGCCGGGCAGTAGGTTGTTGATCGTGACACCCTTGCCCGCGACCTGACGCGAGGTCCCCGCGACATAGCCGGTCAGACCGGTACGGGCAGAGTTGCTGAGCCCCAGAACACCAATTGGCGCACGTACGGATTGCGAGGTAATATTGACGACACGGCCCCAGCCACGGTCCATCATCGCAGGCACCAGCGCTTTGATCATCGCAATGGGGGCAAGCATGTTCGCGTCGAGCGCCTTGATGAAATCGTCACGGTCCCAATCGCTCCACATGCCGGGGGGCGGGCCACCTGCATTGTTGACCAGAATGTCGATGTCGCCTGCAGCGTCCAGCACCAGCTTTTGGCCTTCGTCCGTGGCGATATCGGCGGCAATGGTGGTGACTTCGACGCCATAGTCCTGACGGATGCGTTCGGCGGCTGTTTCCAGATCAGCGGCACCGCGTGCATTCATCACCAGATTCACCCCCGCTTCGGCCAGTGCCTCTGCACAGCCCAGGCCAAGACCCTTTGACGATGCGCAAACCAATGCGCGTTTTCCTTTGATTCCCAGATCCATAGCGATCTCTCCCGATTGATGTTCGCGCAAGTCGTAGCACTGTCACTGCAAACAATGCCAGCAAAAGGCCAAAGGCTTGACCACAATGAGACACAATCCTATGGCAAAGATGCTATAACCACCGACGGTTATGCGACCGCCGGTATCGCTTTACCTTACCATTTGTGTGCAAAGGCCCGCCCCATGACCTCGCCCCGCCCTTCCCCACCGCAAAGCGTCCCTGTCTACCGTGCGACGCAATTCACGGCGACGGATGGAGCGAATATGGGCGATCCGATGTCCTTTGCATCAGAGCTGCTGCTGGATGATGTTTACGAGCTTTCCTATGGCGCGGCCCCTGTGCGCCTGTCGATACAGACGGCAGCAAACGGCAGCCTGTCGATCGCACCTGATACGCAAACCGGCACCAGCGGGGCCACGCTGCATCTGGATTGTGCGCTGACCTTTATGTCGCCCGACGGGCAGATCAACGACGCGATCCTACTGGTCGAGGTGGCGGACGATGGCCACGCCGAGGCGATATATCTGATCCCGCTGAGCGCGCTGTCGCCGAAAGTGGAATACCGGCTGGTTGGCATCGACACCCAGACCATGCGTCAGAAATTCGCTCAGGTCGCCTGCGTATCCTTTACCCGCGGCACGCACATCACCATGGGCACCGGCGAACAGCTTCCGATTGAAGATCTGGTGGTGGGCGACAAGATACTCACCCGCGATGATGGCGTGCAGGCAATCCGCTGGATCAGCCAGAGCACAGTGCGCGCCGTCGGTGAATTTGCCCCGATCTGCATTGATGCGGGCACTCTGAACAACGAGAATGACCTGATCGTCAGCCCCGACCACCGCCTGTTCATCTACCAACGCCAAGACCGTCTGGGCGCGGGCCGCTCGGAACTGCTGGTCAAGGCGCGGCATCTGGTGAACGGTGATACGGTGCGGGTGCAAGATGGCGGCTTCGTCGATTACTTCCAGCTGCTGTTTGACAGCCACCAGATCATCTATGCCGAAGGGATTGCAGCGGAATCCATGCTGATCGACAGCCGCACCAAAGGCGTGCTGCCGCAAGAGCTGTCGGATGCCATGGGCGATGTCATCCCCGGCCATTCCGACCTGCCCCATGCGGGGCTGGATGTGTCGGAACCGCTGCTGGACCGCCCCGACGCGGCAGAACTGCTGCGCCGCGCCAGCATGCGCTGATCAGCCAAAGAATTCCTCGCGCACGATCTTGCCATTGGCCACGTGGTAGACGGCGACCTCTTTCATCTCCATCACGTTGCCGCTGGCCTTTTCGCGTGCGGCAACGTCGAACATAACGGCAAAGCGATCATCGCCATGGAGCATCGGGTCGCTGACGTTCTGACGCGTCACCTCCATCGCGCCGTCCCACCAGGCATGCTTGCCCTTGATCCCGTCGAGGCCCTTGGTTTCGCGCCCGTTACCATGATCCATTGCCTCAACCGACACGGCATCCGCCGCATAAAGCCGATCAAGGTTCGCCACCTCGTGCCCCTCGCGGCACCCTTTCACCAAAGCTTCTGCAATCTCTTTCAACTCCATCGTCTTCTCCCTTTCTATGACCTCACGCACCTCATAGTACCCGATTTCCACCCGCGGGCCCAAAGAAATGCCACCCATCGCCTGATCCAAGCAGCCTTGCGCGTGTGTTCGGGCGTGGATATATGCCAATCCATGTTGGATACCCCCTCAAACCGCCCCGCTTTGCCTGCCGAAATCGCTCGGCGTCGCACCTTTGCGATCATTTCCCACCCCGATGCGGGGAAAACCACGCTGACAGAGAAATTCCTGCTGTTCGGTGGGGCGATCCAGATGGCCGGTCAGGTCCGCGCCAAGGGCGAGGCCCGGCGCACACGGTCCGACTTTATGGCGATGGAAAAAGACCGCGGCATCTCTGTCTCGGCCTCGGCCATGTCGTTCGATTTTATGAACAAGGGCACGAATTTCCGGTTCAACCTTGTCGACACGCCGGGCCACTCGGACTTTTCCGAAGATACCTACCGTACGCTCACGGCGGTGGACGCAGCCGTGATGGTAATCGACGGCGCGAAAGGTGTGGAAAGCCAGACGCAAAAGCTGTTCGAGGTCTGCCGCATGCGCGACCTGCCGATCCTGACCTTTTGTAACAAGATGGACCGCGAAAGCCGCGATGTGTTCGAGATCATCGACGAAATTCAGGAAAACCTCGCGATTGACGTGACCCCCGCGAGCTGGCCGATCGGCGTGGGCCGCGACTTTATTGGGTGCTATGACATCCTGCGCGACCGGCTGGAACTGATGGACCGTGCCGACCGCAACAAAGTATCCGCAAGCATCGCAATTGAAGGGCTGGATGACCCAAAGCTGGCCGAACATGTGCCCGCCGCGCTGCTCGAAAAGCTGCGCGAAGATCTGGAGATGGTGCGCGAGCTGATGCCGCCGCTGGATGCCGAGCTGATGGCCGAAGGGTCTCTGACGCCGATCTGGTTCGGGTCCGCGATCAACAGCTTTGGCGTCAAGGAACTGATGGATGGCATCGCCACCTACGGACCGGAACCGCAAATTCAGTCGGCGCAGCCAAGGAATATTTTACCTGAAGAAACAAAGGTTTCCGGCTTTGTCTTCAAAGTTCAGGCGAACATGGACCCCAAGCACCGCGACCGCGTTGCCTTTGTCCGCCTTGCCTCGGGCCACTTTACCCGCGGCATGAAACTGACCCATGTGCGATCCAAAAAAGTCATGTCTGTGACCAACCCTGTGATGTTCCTTGCCGCCGACCGCGAGCTGGCAGAGGAAGCCTGGGCCGGTGACATCATCGGCATTCCCAACCACGGACAATTGCGCATCGGTGACACGCTGACCGAAGGCGAAGCGATCCGCGTGAGCGGAATCCCCTCCTTTGCGCCGGAGTTGCTGCAAGGCGTCCGCGCGGGCGACCCCATGAAGTCAAAGCACCTTGAAAAAGCGTTGATGCAGTTCGCCGAAGAAGGTGCCGCCAAGGTGTTCAAGCCCGCCATCGGGTCCGGCTTTGTCGTGGGTGTCGTCGGGCAGCTGCAGTTCGAGGTGCTCGCCAGCCGGATTGAGCTGGAATACGGCCTGCCTGTGCGCTTTGAGCAATCGCAGTTCACCTCGGCACGCTGGGTGAACGGTGACCGGCAAGCTGTTGATAAGTTTACTGAAGCCAACAAACAGCATATCGCTCTCGATCATGATGGCGACGTCGTTTACCTGACGCGGCTGCAATGGGATATCGACCGTGTCGACCGCGACTACCCCGATGTGCGCCTGACCGCGACCAAGGAAATGATGGTCTAACTTGGGCTTGCCAGCCCGACACGCGCGCCGCACATTGGCCCCATGACTGATGTGACATGGGGCATCGCCTCTACCATTCTGGCACCGACGCGCGACATATTGCAGTTCGCCGCCTATCATTTGGCGGCGGGCGCGCACCGGCTGTATATCTATCTTGATGCGCCCAACGACGAAGCCTTTGTGCATCTGGACGCCCATCCCAAGATCCGCGTCATTAGCTGCGACGCCGCCTATTGGAAGCAGCGCAAGCGCGATCGCCCCGAGGCGCACCAGCAACGTCAGACGGCCAATGCCACCCACGCCTATAATCGTCGGCGCGAGGTCGACTGGCTGATCCATATGGATGTCGACGAATACCTTGTCGCAGACCGCCCCATCGCTGCCATACTGATGCAATGCCCCACCGATCCGCCCGCCACCCGCATCCGCCCGATGGAACAGCTGTCGGGCGACCCGTCTGTGTTCAAGGATTTCATTCCCAGCGGCCCCGACCGCGCACGCATCGTGGCGGAGCTTTACCCGACCTATGGGGCCTATCTGAAAGGCGGATTTCTCAGCCATCTGGCAGGAAAAGTCTTTGTCCGCACGGGGCTGCCGAACATGCATCTGCGCATCCACAATGTCTTTCAGAAAGGCGAGATGCTGGCCTGTCATGATGCCCCGACGGGCATCTCGCTGGCCCATGCCCATGCAAAATCATGGGATGACTGGATCGGTGCCTATCGCTACCGCGTGACCAAAGGCAGCTACCGCCCCGAACTGCGTCCCAACCGCCCCTATGACCAAGGAGGCCTGTCGCTCAATGACCTCTTTTCGATGATCGAGGATGAAAGTGGCGAAGTCGGATTGCGCAGTTTTTTCGACGAAGTCTGCGCGGATACGCCCCAATTGCGCGCCCGTCTGCGCAGCCATGGCCTGCTACGCGAGGTTGATCTGGGCCTCTCCGACCATCTGGCAACACATTTCCCCCGCTTCACAGCGCCTTAGCGCATCCGTTTGACCTGACGGGCAGTTCTTGCTAATGGATGCGGAACATGTCGCGGAGAGCCTCCGCCCCTTGGGCCATGCGGGCCGACATGAATGCTGCCGCGGGCCAAATGAGCGTCCGCTATCATCGGACACACATGACAAAATTTTCTGATCTAAACCTTAATCCTAAAGTCTTAAAAGCCATTGATGAGGCCGGGTATGAAACCCCCACGCCAATCCAGGCCGGTGCGATCCCCCCTGCCCTTGAAGGCAAGGACGTGTTGGGAATCGCCCAGACAGGTACCGGCAAAACTGCCAGCTTCACCCTGCCCATGATCACTCTGCTTGCCCGTGGACGCGCCCGCGCCCGCATGCCACGCAGTCTGGTGTTGTGTCCCACGCGGGAACTGGCAGCGCAGGTCGCCGAAAACTTCGACACCTATACCAAGCACCTGAAATTGACCAAGGCGCTGTTGATCGGTGGCGTTTCGTTTGGCGAGCAGGACAAGCTGATCGATAAAGGCGTCGACGTTCTGATTGCGACGCCAGGTCGTCTGATTGACCATTTTGAACGCGGCAAACTGATCTTGTCCGACGTCAAGATCATGGTCGTCGACGAAGCGGACCGGATGCTCGACATGGGGTTCATCCCCGATATCGAACGTATCTTCCAGATGACCCCCTTTACCCGTCAGACGCTGTTTTTCTCGGCTACCATGGCGCCAGAAATCGAACGTATCACAAACACCTTCCTGTCCGCCCCCACGCGTATCGAAGTCGCGCGTCAGGCAACCACGAGCGAGAATATCGAGCAAGGCGTGCTGATGTTCAAACCCTCGCGCAAGGACCGCGAAGCGACGGAAAAGCGCAAGGTTCTGCGCGCGTTGATCGACGCCGAGGGCGACAAATGCACCAACGCTATCATCTTTTGCAACCGCAAGATGGATGTGGATACCGTGGCCAAGTCGTTGAAAAAATACGGCTATGACGCGGCACCAATCCACGGCGATCTGGACCAAAGCCAGCGGACCAAAACCCTCGACGGGTTCCGCAATGGCGATCTGCGCTTCCTTGTTGCTTCAGATGTTGCGGCACGGGGCCTTGATGTGCCGTCGGTCAGCCACGTCTATAACTTTGATGTGCCGTCCCATGCCGAAGACTACGTGCACCGCATCGGCCGGACCGGCCGCGCGGGCCGCGACGGCAAGGCGATCATGATCTGCGTCCCACGTGATGAGAAGAACCTCGAAGACGTCGAACGTCTGGTACAGCGCGAGATTCCGCGACTGGAAAACCCGTTGGGTGGCCAAGAAATCAAAGCTGACCTCCAGACAGATGCCCCTGCTGCTTCAACCGAAGCTGGAACCTCTTCGGATAAGCCCAAGCGGACCCGTTCGCGCAGCCGTAAGAAGCCTGAAACGGCTAAGACTGACGCCGATCAGGCCGTGACCCCACAGGCGGCATCGCCACAGGCAGATACAGCGCAGACGGATGCAGCGCAGGCCAGCAGCCCAAAGGCTGACGCGCCGAAAGGTAGAACCAAACCAGCGGCCACGCCGCAAGCGAACAAATCCGACAAACCTGCGCAGGGCAGCACCGAAAAGGCCGCTCCGCAAAAGGTGGACGCCACGCAGGACGACAAGTCGACCAACCGTCGCAGCCCCCGTGGCGGGCGTGGGGATAACACTCGCAATGACAACAACCGCCAGCAGAACAACCGCAATGACAACCGTGTCGTCGGTCTGGGCGATCACACGCCCGAGTTCATCGGCCTGAGCTTTGCCGAGCGCTGCGAATAACCCTTCGCTTCCCCTGACCATCTCATAAAAAGGCGCAGAGGATTCTCTGCGCCTTTTCTTTTGCGCAGTACCCTGTCGCGTGTCCCCCATCAGTCTTCCATACAAACGCAAAACGCCGCGCAGTGGCCTGCGCGGCGTTTCGATTTAATGTGTCGATGCCTTAGCTTAGACGGCTGACAACGATGGTGACTTCGGGCTTTTTGCCGATTTCATCATTGGCCGACTGGCGCACGGTGCGCTTCAGTCCGTCGTGCAGCTTGTCGTCGTCGCGCAGTGTCTTGGCATTGGCGCGGCCAAGGAACTGGGCCAAATCGGCCTCTAGCACTTCGACGAGCGACGTCTTGGACCGGCCCTGCTCTGGCAAGCCCATAGCGTCGACCCAAGGGTCGCCCAAAGCTTCGTCGTTTTCGTCCATGATCACCGTCACGGTGACGTGGCCGTTCAGCGCCATGCGAATACGGTCGCGTACGACGCCGTCCATCGCGCCAATTTGCGTCGACCCGTCCAGATAGGTGCGCCCGCTGTCGACATATTCAACAACCTTGGGCTCGTTGCCCGATAGGTCGATCATCATGCCGTTCACGGCCAGAACACCCTTCATCCCCTTGGCGTTGGCGATTTTGGCGTGTTCGCGCAGGTGGCGATGCTCACCATGCATCGGGATCAGGATCTGAGGTTTTACCACATCATGCAGCGTTTCCAGATCGGGACGGTTGGCGTGGCCAGACACGTGATACAGACCCGAGCTGTCGTCGACGATATCGACGCCCATCTCGGAGAACGCGTTGATCACCTTGATCACCCCACGCTCGTTGCCCGGAATGGTTTTGGAGGAGAACAGGAACATGTCCCCTTCCTTCATTTCCAGCCCCATGTATTTGCCGCGTGCCAGCTGTGCCGACGCCGCACGGCGCTCCCCTTGCGAGCCTGTCACCAGCAGCATCAGGTTCTCGCGCGGGATGCCGCGGGCTTCTTCCGGGCTCACGACCGGGGGGAAGTCCTTCATCACGCCGGTTTCAAGCGAGGCTTCGACCATGCGTTTCATCGCACGTCCCAGCAGCACAACAGACCGCCCGGCCCGTTCGCCAGCATCGGCCAGCGTCTTCACACGCGCCACGTTAGAGGCAAAGGTCGTCGCGACGACCATGCCCTCCGCGGTGCCAAGCAGCTTTTCAATCTCTGGCCCGACGGTCTCTTCCGAGCGGCCAGGGTTTTGCGAGAACACGTTGGTACTGTCACAGATCAGCGCCTTAACACCGTCTTTGGACACATCGGCCCAAAGTTCGGGATCGTAGGGTTCACCAACACCGGGTGTCATGTCGATCTTGAAGTCGCCCGAGTGGATCAGCCGGTCGCCGGCCACATCGATCACCAGCGAAGACGATTCAGGGATCGAGTGGGACATGGGCAGGAAGCCCACTTTGAACGGTCCCACAGTCGTCTGCTGCGGCCAAGGGGCGACTGTGGTCACCGCATCGTCGGGGTGGCCGTATTCGTCCATCTTGCGCTTGGCGATATTGGCGGTGAATTTCCGCGTATAGATAGGCGCGCGCAGGCGGTCATAGGTATGCGCCACGGCACCGATATGGTCTTCGTGGGCGTGGGTGATGAAAATCGCCTCGATCTGATCGCGACGTTCTTCAAGCCAGGCGATATCGGGGATGATCAGATCCACGCCGGGGCTTGTGTCCATGTCAGGGAAAGCCACGCCAAGGTCGACAACAATCAGCCGCTCCTTGCCGGGTTTCCCGTATCCATAAACATAGGCATTCATGCCAATTTCACCTGCCCCACCGAGGGGCAGATAGATCAATCTTTCGCTGCTCATATGACTAAGCGGTATCCTTGTTATAGTTATAAATCACGGTCAAGCCGTGCATCGTCAAATCATCTTGGTATGCATCAAACAGATCGACTGTCTGTTGAAACAGCGGGGCCAGCCCGCCTGTCGCAATCACGCGCATTTCACGGCCGCGTTCAGCCTTTATCTGGGCACATATCTCACGGACGAGGCCGACATAACCCCAAAAAATGCCCGATTGTATGCAAGAGACGGTATTTGTACCGATTACCGCCTGTGGTTTAGAGATGTCTACATGAGGTAAGGCGGCCGCGGCGTTATGCAATGCTTCGAGGCTCAGGTTCACGCCGGGGGCGATCACCCCGCCGATGTATGCCCCGTCGGTGTCGACCACGTCAAAGGTCGTCGCGGTGCCGAAATCGACAACAATCAGGTCGCCACCGAACAGATCATGCCCGGCGACTGTGTTTACCAGACGGTCAGGCCCCACGGCTGTGCCTACATCTACACGCACATCAACGGGCAATCGGCAATCTGGTTTACCCACCACAATCGGACGCGTGTTAAAATAGCGATCCGCCAGCACCCGCAGATTGAACACCACCCGCGGCACCGTCGAGCTGATGATCACATCGGTGATATCCGCCTCTACGCCCTGAAATTTCATCAAGGTGCTGAGCCAGACGTAATATTGATCAGATGTGCGCTGCCATTCGGTCGATGTGCGCCAGGTCGCAATAAACCGCGTTCCGTCCCAGATTGAAAAGACTGTATTGGTATTTCCGCAGTCAATCGCCAATAGCATGGCACATCCCTTCGCTCGCGTTTAGAAAAATACATCCGCCGCTGTGATGGGCACGCGGCCTTTCGGGGTGCGCAGGATCAGGTTGCCTTGCGCATCCACGTCCTCGAATACACCGCGGGTCTCGTCCTTCATGGTGCGGGCGACGATCTCTTCGCCCAACCGCGCGGCATGGGTCAGCCACGCGGCGCGGATCGGCGCAAAACCATAGGTCTGGAATTGGGTTTCCAGCTGCGCGTATTCCGCCGCCAAGGCATTCAGAAAAACCTCGGGCGGAACGACCTTGCCCGTTTCTGCCACAACCGACACAGGGCGCAATGCCCCCGCTTCAACCTGATCGGCACCCGGCGCATGGGCGAGGTTGACCCCGATCCCGATGGCCAGAAAATCACCGATACTTTCCAGTAGAATTCCAGCGACTTTACCGCCGTTGAGCAGCACGTCGTTAGGCCATTTCAAACTGAACGCGTCTTCGTCCCGTGTGGTCGCCACAAACGCACGGCGCAGTGCAAGGGACGCGACGAAACTGCGTAATGCAGCAGTCGAAGGTGCTTCGGTGCGCCGCATCATCAAGGTTGCAGCAAAATTTCCCCTAGGCGTAGCCCAAGACCGTCCGCGCCGGCCACGTGCGGCGGTCTGTTCTTGCGCAAGGATCCATGTCGCACCGGCAAGCTGCGAGGATTGCCGCGCCGCTTCGCTAAGGGTGGAATCGACGCTATCGAAAACCTGCCGCCCATAGCCGTCGGGCCAAGCCGCTGTTTGCGCTTTGGCCCCTGTTGGATTCATGCCGGAAACAGTGTTGCCCAGGGGTGCCACCTTCGGATCAGTTTACCAGCGTCGCCGCCGCAGAGATCGCAGCAGTCTCGACGCCGAACAGATTAACAATGCCAACCACCATGATTACGGCAGCGGCGACAACAACGCCGGACAGCAGGCTGCTTTTCCCCTCATCCAGACGGTCATCCCCTTCGGCCCCGAAATACATCAAAAAGACGATACGTAGGTAATAATAGGCCCCGATGGCCGAAGCGACAGCACTGGCTACAACCAGCCAGATCAGCCCCGCGTCGACGCCTGCTTGCCACACGCCCAGTTTGGCGAAGAAACCCAGCATCGGCGGCACACCAGCAAGCGAGAACAGCAGTACCAACATCGCCAGCGCCTTACCCGGTGCGCGCTTGGAATACATGTTCAACGCAGTGATGTCGGTGACAGGCTGGCCGTCTTTCTCCATCCCGAGGATAAAGGCAAAGGTACCGATGTTCATGGTCACGTAGATCGCCAGATAGACCAGCATGGATTTGACACCCAGCTCTGTACCCGCAGCTAGGCCGATCAACGCGTACCCCATGTGGGCAATCGAAGAATAGGCCATCAGACGTTTGATGTTGGTCTGACCGATCGCGGCGACAGCGCCAAGGAACATGGACAACACTGACAAAAGCGCGATGATCTGGCTCCAGTCGGCGACAGCATTGCCAAAGGCATCATGCAACACGCGGGCAAACAGCGCCATCGCGGCAACCTTGGGAGCTGTGGCAAAAAAGGCCGTGACCGGCGTCGGCGCACCCTCGTAGACGTCAGGCGTCCACATGTGAAAGGGCACAGCGGACACTTTGAATGCCAGGCCGGACACGACAAAGACGATACCGAACAGCAGGCCAAGCGAGGTCGGGCCTTCGCTCGCGAGGCTCATCACGCCCGCAAATTGGGTGGTGCCGGCATAACCATAGACCAGCGACACACCATAGAGCAGCAGACCGGATGACAGTGCACCCAGAACGAAATACTTCAGCCCTGCTTCGGTAGACTTCACGCTATCGCGGCGGAGGGACGCAACAACGTACAGTGCCAGCGATTGCAGCTCGAGGCCCATGTACAGTGTCATCAGATCGCCCGCGCTGACCATCATCATCATGCCGACAACGCTCAGTGCGATCAGAACCGGATACTCAAACCGTAGCAGGCCGCGCTTTTTCATATAGGCTTCGGACATGGCCAGTACCGCCGCCGCGCTCAGCAGCATGGTGACTTTGGCAAAACGGGCAAAGCTGTCTTCGATGAACAGACCGTTAAACGCGATGCGCGTTGTGCCACCACTGGTCATACCGATCCAGATCGCAAGCAACGCCATCACGATAGCTGTGGCCCAGACCATGACGCCTGCAGCGGCGTCCTTGTTGGTGTAAACCGCCCCGAGCAGTGCCAGGATCGCAAAAAGCGCCAGCAGGATTTCGGGCAGGATGACATTCAGATCAGCGGAAATCATCGCGCGGTCCTTTATTCTGAGGCCGTCTGGACAGCGGCACCTGCCGCCTCCAGGGCCGTATCATAGCTATCAACAAGGGCGGCGACCGAGGGGCCGATTATATCGAGCACCAGCGCCGGGTAGACGCCCAACAGCAGGGTCATCACCACCAAGGGGGCAAAGATCCAGCGTTCACGGCCCGACATATCGGTGATCGTGCGCAGGCTTTCCTTGATCAGGTCACCCATCACCACGCGGCGATACAGCCACAGCGCGTAACCCGCCGAAAAGATCACACCCGAAGCAGCAACCGCTGCAACCCAAGTGTTCACCTGGAATGTGCCCATGATCGTCAGGAATTCCCCGACAAAACCCGATGTACCCGGCAGACCGACATTTGCCATGGTGAAGAACATGAACACCAGCGCATAGGCAGGCATCCGGTTCACCAGACCGCCATAGGCGTCAATCTCGCGGGTGTGCATCCGGTCATAGATGACGCCGACGCACAGGAACAGCGCGGCAGAGATAAAGCCGTGGCTGATCATCTGAAAGATTGCACCGTCCAAGCCCTGCTGGTTGAAGGTAAAGATCCCCATCGTGACAAAGCCCATGTGGGCCACGGAGGAATAGGCGATCAGCTTTTTCATATCCTGCTGCACCAGTGCCACGAGCGAGGTGTAGACGATCGCAATCGCCGACATCCACAGCACCAGTGGCGCCAACACGTCAGAGCCCACAGGGAACATCGGTACCGAGAAACGCAAGAAGCCGTAGCCGCCCATCTTAAGCAAGATCGCCGCAAGCACGACAGACCCCGCGGTCGGTGCCTGAACGTGCGCATCTGGCAACCACGTGTGGACCGGCCACATCGGCATTTTAACCGCAAAACTGGCAAAGAACGCCAAGAACATCATGGTCTGCAATCCGCCGACCACAGTGATCCCCGCAATCGAGAAGGTGTCGGACGCGAAGGTATGCGTCAGAAGACTGACTTCGCAGCCTCCGATGCACGTCGTGCCCGCATCCGCATACATCATCACCATCGCCACCAGCATCAGGACCGACCCGAGGAAGGTGTAGAGGAAGAACTTGAACGATGCATAAATACGGTTCGCCCCGCCCCAGATGCCAATAATCAGGAACATCGGGATCAGACCTGCCTCGAAGAACAGGTAGAAGAGCACGAGATCCAGCGCCATGAACACGCCCAGCATCAACGTCTCGAGAAGCAGGAAGGCGATCATGTATTCCTTGACCCGCGTCTCTACGTTCCAGCTGGCAGCGATGACCAGCGGCATCATAAACGTGGTCAGCATCACAAACAGGATCGAAATGCCGTCAACGCCCAGACGGTACTGAAGGCCCATCAACCATTGTGCCTCGTCGACAAACTGGAAGCCGGTGTTGGACGGGTCAAAGTCGAACAGAATGAACAGCGAGATCAGGAACGTGACTGTTGTGGTGATCAGTGCCAGCCATTTTGCATTGCGCCCCGCCGCGGCGTCTTCGCCCCGCAGGAACACAGCCAGAATAAGCGCCGCAAAGCTGGGCATGAAGGTAATGATGGAAAGCAAGTGATGATCCATTAGTGTGCCCCCCCGCTCATCGTCATCCAGGTCACAAAGACCGCGATGCCGATCACCATGGCGAAGGCGTAGGTAAAGATATAGCCGGACTGCGCGCGCCCTGCCAGACGGGTGAGGAACGGAATGATCCCCATGGCGACACCGTTCAGCGAGCCGTCGATCACATTACCGTCCCCGCGCTTCCAGAAAAAGCGGCCGATGGCCATCGCGGGCTTGACGAAGATGACATTATACAGCTCGTCGAAATACCATTTGTTCAGGAAGAACAGGTACAGCGGGCGTTGGTTGGCTGCCAGACGGGCCGGCAGGCTCGGGTTCCAGATGTAGAACCACAGCGCCATCACGAGGCCAAAGACCATCGCGATGAACGGGCTGACCTTGACCCATGCCGGTGCGGCGTGGGCGTCATCCAGTACGTGATTGTCTGGCGCGATGTACAACGCCCCCTCGCCCGGTGCGCCGGCAAAGGCTGGACCGTGATGGCCTGCGTCTTCACCGTGATCTTCCGCTGCTTGATCGCCAGCATCGGCGTGGTCGTCCTCGGCCCCTTCGACGTGGGTTTCACCACCGGCAGCCATTTCGGCCATCGGGATACCGTAGAACTCTCCTACATCCTCGGCGTGGCCGAAGAAGCTGTTGTACCACACCATACCGGCAAAGATCGCACCAAGGCTCAGGACACCAAGCGGCACCAGCATGACCATCGGGCTTTCATGCGCGTGATCATGGGTATGCTTATCGCCGCGAGCCTTGCCAAAGAAGGTCAGGAACATCAGGCGCCAGCTGTAGAAGCTTGTCATCGCAGCAGCGATCACCAGCATCCAGAAGCCGTACATAGACCCGCCACCCCAAGCGCTTTCGATAATCGCATCCTTGGACAGGAAACCCGCGAAACCGAAGTGTGTCAGCGGAATGCCAACACCGGTGATCGCCAGCGTACCAATCATCATCGCCCAGAAGGTATAAGGAATTTTCTTACGCAGTGCGCCATAGTTGCGCATGTCCTGTTCGTGGTGCATCGCGTGGATCACCGACCCTGCGCCCAGGAACAACATCGCCTTAAAGAACGCGTGGGTGAACAGGTGGAACATCGCGGCGGAATACATGCCAACGCCAGCGGCCACGAACATATAGCCAAGCTGCGACATGGTCGAATAGGCGATCACGCGTTTAATATCGTTCTGCACCAAACCGATTGTCGCTGCCACGAATGCTGTGGTGGCCCCAAGGAAGGTGACGAACATCATCGCCTCAGGCGCGACCTCCATCAATGGCGACATACGGCAGATCAGGAAGACCCCTGCTGTTACCATCGTCGCCGCGTGGATCAGCGCCGACACGGGTGTCGGGCCTTCCATCGCGTCGGGCAACCAGGTGTGCAGGAACAGCTGCGCCGATTTACCCATCGCGCCGATAAACAGCAGGATCGCAATCAGGTTCGCGGCGTTCCATTCGGACCACAAAAAGCCCAAAGTCGTTTCGGCCAGATCAGGCGTCGCGGCAAAGATATCATCGAACTTGATCGAGTCCGTGAGGTAGAACAGCGCCATGATCCCCAGCAGAAAACCAAAGTCACCCACGCGGTTCACCACGAAAGCCTTGATCGCCGCAGCATTCGCCGATGGCTTTTTATAGTAAAAGCCGATCAGCAGATAAGATGCGACGCCCACGCCTTCCCAGCCAAAGAACATCTGAACCAGATTGTCCGAGGTCACGAGCATCAGCATCGCGAAGGTAAAGAACGACAGGTAAGCGAAAAAGCGGGCACGGTAGGGCTCCGCATCCGAAAAATTCTCATCGTGGGCCATGTAGCCAAAGGAATACAGATGCACGAGGCTAGAGACCGTGGTGATCACGATCAACATGATCGCGGTCAGCCGGTCCAGACGGATCGCCCAGTCGGTCGACAGGCTCCCGCTTTCGATCCAGCGCAGAATCTGGATGTGCTGGGTTTCGCCGTCAAACGATAGAAAGACAATCCAGCTGAGCAGCGCCGCAAGGAACAGCAGACCCGTTGCCACATACTGACCAGCTTTCTCGCCAATCAGCTTCCAGCCGAAACCACAGATCAATGCACCCACGAGTGGTGCGAAAAGAATGATCGTTTCCATGATCTTAGCCCTTCATCACGTTGACATCTTCGACCGCGATCGTACCCCGATTGCGGAAGAAGCAGACCAGAATGGCCAGCCCGATTGCAGCTTCGGCAGCGGCGACGGTCAGGACGAACAGTGTGAACACCTGCCCCACCAGATCACCCAGATAGTAAGAGAAAGCGACAAAGTTGATGTTCACCGCCAAGAGCATCAGTTCAATCGACATCAACATGATGATGATGTTCTTGCGGTTCAGGAATAGCCCGAAAATGCCAATGACGAACAGCGTAGCCGCTACCGTCAGGTAATGTTCAATTCCGATCATGTCGTCCCTCGGTTCTTTTGCCCTTTTCAGGCGTTCTTTAGTTCTTGTCGCGGAATGTTTCCATCCCGATCCGGTCGCATCTAGAAAATGCTGAAGCCGCCCACGACCACAATCAAAACGACGACAAGTACTACAATTGCATTACGTGACATGGAGTATATCCTTGATAGGACAGGCCGATTATAGGCCCTGCCCGGGTTTCACATCATTCAGTTTCATTGCCAGTTTCGGATCGCGCATCATCTGGTCGACCACGTTCTGCCGTTTGACATCGCCGCGATGGCGCAGCGTCAGTACGATCGCACCGATCATAGCGACCAGCAGGATCAGCCCCGACAGTTGGAACAGCAAAAAGTATTGATCATACAGGATTAGACCCAAGGCAGCAGTGTTATGCACCTCGTCCGTGATCACCTGCGTGCGCAGCCCTTCGGCGGCAGAGTTCGCATCCCATGCGCCAAACGCCATGACGAACTGCATCAGGATGACCAGACCGATCAGCAATGCCAGCGGCATATAGCGCGCCATCTCGGCCTTGAGTTCGGCGAAATCAACGTCCAGCATCATGACAACGAACAGGAACAATACCGCGACCGCGCCCACATAGACGATGATCAACAGCATCGCGACAAATTCGGCGTTCAGCAGCACGAAAAGCCCCGCCGCGCTGAGGAAGGACAGGATCAACCACAGCACCGAATGCACGGGGTTGCGGCTGATCACAGTGAACAGCCCGCCGGCGATCACGCTGATCGCGAAGAGGTAAAATGCGAAAACGCTCATGCGTCACCTTCCTTGTCATCCAAAACACCCTGCGCAATCTCCATCGCGCGGGTCATGGCGGGGATGCCGGCGAAAACCGCCATCTGCCCGATCGTCTCTATCACCTGCTGCTTATGCGCACCGGCCTCTACCGCGTGAATTACGGCTTGGCGCAGCGCAATGTCATTCTGGGCACCCTGCATGGTCAGCCCCGAAATCGTCAGCAACATCCGCGTCTTGGCATCCAACCCGTTGGGGTTCATCGTATTGCCAAAAAACGTTTCCATCATGTCTTTGGGCATCTTGCCCATCATCGCCTCGAACCCTTTTGGCGAAAACGCGTCCATTGCAGGAAAGCCTTTGGCCATGTCTTGCATTTGGCGCATCATCTCTTCAAAGGGGTTTTGGCTATCGGTCATCGGTACGGCGCGTCCAGTTCGAGGTTGCGGGCGATCTCTGCTTCCCAGCGTTCGCCGTTGTCCAGCAGCTTGGCCTTGTCATAGAACAGCTCTTCGCGGGTCTCGGTCGAGAATTCGAAATTCGGGCCTTCGACAATTGCGTCAACCGGGCAGGCTTCCTGACAGAAACCGCAATAGATGCATTTGGTCATGTCGATGTCATAGCGCGTGGTCCGGCGACTGCCGTCTTCGCGTGGCTCAGCATCAATCGTAATTGCCTGCGCCGGACAGACCGCTTCACACAATTTACACGCGATGCAACGCTCTTCGCCGTTGGGATAACGACGCAGCGCATGTTCGCCACGGAAACGCGGGCTTAGCGGGCCTTTTTCGTGCGGATAGTTGATCGTCGCCTTGGGCTTGAACATATACTTAATGCCAAGCTTCAGGCCTTGGTAAAAATCCTGCAGCAGGAAGTATTTTACGTGACGGGTATAGTCGGTGTTAGCCATATCAGCCCCCTACTGTCCAACGGGCATAGATACCCCAGAACCAATCGAATTTCGCGGCGAAGGAGACGAAGACAACCCAGAACAGGCTGAACGGCAAGAATACTTTCCATCCCAAGCGCATCAGCTGGTCATAGCGGTACCGCGGGGTGATCGCCTTGACCAACGAGAAGAAGAAGAACACCAGCCCCATTTTGGCGATCATCCAGAAGATGCCGTCTGGCAGGCCGGGGATCGGCGACAGCCAGCCGCCAAAGAACATCAGCGAGATCAGCGCGCACATCAGCACCACGGCGACCAGTTCACCGATCATGAACAGCAAGAAAGGCGTGGAGGAATATTCGACCTGATAGCCAGCAACCAGTTCGGATTCCGCTTCGGGAAGGTCAAACGGTGGGCGGTTGGTTTCGGCCAGTGCCGAGATGAAGAACAATATCAGCATCGGGAAGTGCGGCAGCCAGTACCAGTTCAGCAGACCGTAGTCCCCGCTTTGTGACAAGACGATGTTGCCAAAGTTCATCGAACCGGAGCTGATGACGACGCCGATGATGATCAGACCGATCGACACCTCGTAGGAAATCATCTGCGCCGCAGATCGCAGTGACCCCAGGAACGGGTATTTGGAGTTTGACGCCCATCCGCCCATGATCACGCCGTAAACTTCTAGCGACGAGACCGCGAAGACATACAAGATCGCCACGTTGATGTTCGACAAGACCCAGCCGTCGTTGAACGGGATCACCGCCCAGGCGACCAGCGCCATGACCAATGTCACCATCGGGGCCATAAAGAACACGGCGCGGTCGGCACCGGCGGGCACGATCACCTCTTTGACGATGTATTTCGCGAAATCCGCAAAGGATTGCAGCAGACCGTAGATGCCAACAACGTTGGGCCCGCGGCGCAACTGGACCGACGCCCAGATTTTCCGGTCGGCGTACATCAGGAACGCAAGGGCAAGAAGCAGGGGAATCACAACAAGGAAAATCTGGCCAATAATCAGCAGGATCGTCCCCAGCGTGGTGTTGAAAAAGAAGTCAGCCATAGGTCCTCACACCGTCGGTATGCCTTTTTCCATGCAGTTCTGCACGGTCACTTCGGCATCTATTGTCTTCAAGCCCGCAGGCAGGCTCGGCGAGATGGTGTAAACAGCATCTGCGTGCCAGACACCACCCTCGATCTCAACATTTGTACGCACGTGGCGGGCAAAACCAAAGCCCCGGATCAAAGTATATCGGGCCGCAGCACATTCCGCGTATTCCGCTACATTCTCGGATGACCGCGCTTTGGTCATCGCCACGTCAAACTGGACAAGATCCCCGTCCAGCAATTTGGTTTCGACACCGCGATATTCAGGAATGAAATCTTCGGCCATGGGCGCTTGCGTTTCGCAGGCACCCAGAACCAAAGGCAACATCATTCCCAAAATCCTCACTCCGCCGCCAGTGGTGTTTCGCGGCGGGCTTTGGCGTTGGCCGAAAGCTCTGCCATCAACTGGCTCGCACGGGCGATCGGGTTGGACAGGTAGAAGTCGGCAATCGCGGGACGGAACGGGCTGTCGCCCAAGCTGCCCTGCGCCACCGGCTGCCAGTCGTTGTCCGCGACCTGATCGATATCCCCCAGATGCGGCACATCAGCGACCAGTGCTTTGCGCAATGCCGCCAGCGAATCGAAGGGCAGTTTCGCATCCAGCTCGGCGCTGAGCGCACGCAGGATGGCCCAGTTTTCCTTGGCCTGACCGGGGGCAAAACTGGCGCGTGCCGCGAGCTGCGGGCGACCTTCGGTGTTGACGAACAACCCACCCTCTTCGGTATAGGCGGCACCGGGCAGGATGATATCGGCACGGTGCGCGCCGCGATCCCCATGCGAGCCTTGATAGATCACGAAGGGGCCTGCAGGAATGTCACCTTCGTCCGCACCAAGGTTATAGATCACGTCGGCGGCCAGCACATCGTTAATGCCGTTTTCAGCTACGGCCCCGATATCCATCGCGCCCACACGGGATGCGGCGGTGTGCAAGACCATAAAGCCAGACTTCGTCGCTTCGGCCAGCGCCATAGCAGCGGCCAGAACCTCTGCCCCGTCTTCACGGGCCAAAGCGCCCATGCCCACAACGATGACCGAGGATTTCTCGGCGATGTCGGCATGATCCTTTTTCAGCAGTTCGTTCAGCAACGACGGGCTGTCGCCCAGATGGTCGTAGTCATAGGTCAGATCGACAGCGGAGCCCATCAGGGCGACGTCAGCCCCACGCGTCCAGGCTTTACGGATACGCGCGTTAAGCACCGGTGCTTCCACGGCGGGGTTTGCGCCGATCAACATGACGGCTTGTGCCGTGTCCAGATCTTCGACCGTGGCGGTTCCGACATAGCCCGACCGGTTGCCCGCAGGCAGCTTCGCGCCATCGGTACGGCATTCCACAACGCCGCCCTGCCCTTCGATCAGTTGTTTCAATGCATATGTAGCCTCGACCGACGCAAGGTCACCGATCAGACCGGCAACATTCTTACCCTTCATCGCAGCAGCGGCAGCGGCCAATGCTTCGGGCCAATCAGCTTTGCGCAACTTACCGTTTTCGCGAATATAGGGCGTGTCCAGACGCTGACGGCGCAGACCGTCCCAGACGAAACGGGTTTTATCGGAAATCCATTCCTCGTTCACGCCATCATGGTTGCGCGGCAAAAAGCGCATGACTTCGCGGCCTTTGGTATCCACACGGATGTTCGACCCAAGCGCGTCCATCACATCAATCGATTCTGTCTTGGACAGTTCCCAAGGCCGTGCGGTGAAGGCGTAGGGTTTAGAGACCAACGCCCCCACGGGGCACAAATCAATGATGTTGCCCTGCAGGTTCGAATCGAGCGTTTGGCCCAGATAGGCTGTAATCTCGGCGTCTTCACCACGGCCGGTCTGGCCCATCTGGTGAATGCCCGCGACCTCGGTGGTGAAACGTACACAGCGGGTGCACGAGATGCAGCGCGTCATATGGGTTTCGACCAGCGGGCCCAGATCCAGATCTTCGGTCGCGCGCTTAGGCTCGCGGTAGCGGCTAAAGTCGACGCCATACGCCATCGCCTGATCCTGCAAGTCACACTCGCCGCCCTGATCGCAGATCGGGCAATCCAGCGGGTGGTTGATCAGCAGGAATTCCATGACGCCCTCGCGGGCCTTTTTAACCATGGGCGAATTGGTTTTTACGACCGGCGGCTGGCCCTCGGGGCCAGGCCGCAAATCGCGCACCTGCATGGCGCAAGACGCCGCAGGCTTGGGCGGGCCGCCTACGACCTCCACAAGACACATCCGGCAGTTACCGGCAATCGACAGACGTTCGTGGTAACAGAAACGCGGAATTTCCACCCCTGCTTCCTCACACGCCTGAATGAGCGTCATCGCCCCTTCGACTTCGACTTCCTTGCCGTCAATGATGATCTTGCGGGTATCGCTCATATGCTTATTTCGCTCTCAGTAACGAACCGATCCGGCTCGATTTTTGGATTTCTGCACGCCCTAACGCACAATAGCTTTGTGGGTCCGAAGTATCGACCCCCTTCGCCTTTAAATATGCAGCCCCCCGGGCCTTCATGCGCGCCTTTTCAGCATCGCTTTTGCGGTAGGCGTCAATTTCGTCCGATGTATAGCCCAAAGATTTGGCCGTGCTTTGCACATTGTTCAGATAGCTAAGCGCGCGCAGCATGCGGGCCGAGATATCGGGGCATTCCTTGCGAATCCGGTCGGCCAGTCCAAGATCAAGCAGCGCATCATCAACAGCCGGTACATCACGCAGCGGCGGTTTTGCGGCGACAGGGCTGGCCATCAGGGCCACGGTGGTTACGGCGATCAATACGTTACGCATCTTACTCTCCTCATGTAGCGGGGCGGACTGCCCCTTGCTACACATGGGAACTGACCCCGATGTTATTCAATAACATCCCCAGATCAGCCATTTGCCAGCGGTATGTCGCGCAAACGATCAGGAAGGGCAAGCCCCCTGAAACGTCAAAGCGTCGTCCACAAGGCGCAAATTCTCGGGCGGGGTGTCCGGCCCCAAGACCCATTTGATATCGGAACTGCCATAGTTGGTCACACAATACACCGTCGCCTCATAGCGCGCGGCTTCGCGGGCACCGGTGATCGATTGCGAGGCATTGCGCACCCGCAGGGTAAAGACATCGCGCTGCCCGTCGACTTTGCTCAGCTTGGTGCGGAAGTATTTACCATCAAAGGCCAGACGGTCTTCGCGGGCGGTACAGCCAGCCAATACCGCAGCCGTTATACAAAATAGAACAATCTGCTTCATCTTCCCTCGCTCTGCCGGTGTGGCCGGACCCGTCTTTTTTATGCAGCCCCCTGCCGATCGATGGCGGGGGCTGTCGTTCCTCGGTCGCGCCTTAAAAGGCCGCGAAAATTGCCAGCACGGCCAAGGCCAGAATACAGACCAACCCCAGCGTAAAGAATAACGACCGCATGGGCTGGTTGGTTGTCCCGATATGCACCACGGCCATCGCGACCCGCACCGCCACGAAAAGCGCCGCAAAGAGGTTCACCCAGAACACAGGCGCGCCAAGCAGCACCGCCGCCAGCGTCGATGCCAGAAACGGGCCCGACGCCTCTATCGCGTTCATAAACGCGCGTTCGCGGCGATAGACCACATCGTCGTAGTTCCGCTTGGGCTTACCGCACTCACAACGCCCCTCTGGCGTGCGCCCCATAGTAGAGAGCGCGCCCAGAACACTCATTAGAATGGCCCAAAAGGCCAAAGCTGCCAGCGCATGGCTATAGGCGGCAAAGGTTTCCATCACCGTTTACTCCGCCGCGACGGCGCTGACGCGGCCGGTACGCTTGTGCTTGATGCGATCCTCGATCTCGTCGCGGAAGTGACGGATCAGACCCTGAATCGGCCAAGCCGCCGCATCGCCTAGGGCGCAGATCGTGTGGCCTTCGACCTGCTTGGTCACGTCGAGCAGCATGTCGATCTCTTCGGGCTCCGCATCGCCGCGCACCAAACGGTCCATCACGCGCATCATCCAGCCGGTCCCTTCGCGGCATGGCGTACACTGACCACAGGATTCGTGTTTGTAGAACTTCGCCAGACGCCAGATCGCCTTGATCACATCGGTGGAGTTATCCATCACGATCACCGCCGCCGTCCCCAGACCCGAGCGTTGTTCGCGCAGGTAGTCGAAATCCATGATCGCGTCGCGCATCTGTGCACCGGGGATCATCGGCACCGACGACCCGCCGGGGATCACAGCCTTGAGGTTGTCCCAGCCGCCACGGATACCGCCGCAATGCTTTTCGATCAGCTCTTCGAAAGAGATGCTCATCGCTTCTTCGACGACGCAGGGGTTGTTCACGTGTCCCGAGATCGCGAAAAGCTTGGTGCCTGCGTTGTTCGGACGCCCGAAGCTTGAAAACCATTCAGGACCGCGGCGCAGGATCGTTGGCACCACCGCGATGGATTCCACGTTGTTCACCGTGGTCGGGCAACCGTACAGACCGGCACCCGCAGGGAACGGCGGCTTCATCCGAGGCATGCCCTTTTTGCCCTCTAGGCTTTCGAGCAGCGCGGTTTCTTCGCCGCAGATATACGCACCGGCACCGTGGTGAACATAAATGTCAAAGTCATAGCCCGATTTACAGGCGTTCTTGCCGACCAGACCGGCGTCATACGCCTCGTCGATGGCGGCTTGCAGCGCTTCGCGCTCGCGGATGTATTCGCCGCGAATGTAGATGTAGCAAGCGTTGGCGTTCATAGCGAAGCTGGCAATCAGGCAACCTTCGATCAGCGTGTGCGGATCGTGACGCATGATTTCGCGGTCTTTACAGGTACCGGGTTCGGATTCATCCGCATTGACCACCAGATAGCTGGGGCGACCGTCGCTTTCCTTGGGCATGAAGGACCACTTGAGGCCCGTCGGAAAGCCCGCACCGCCACGACCACGCAACCCCGACTCTTTCATCTGGCTGATGATCCAGTCACGCCCGTTTTTCAGAATGCCAGCTGTGCCATCCCAATGGCCACGCGCCTGCGCGCCTTTCAGCGTGCGGTCGTGCATACCGTAGATATTGGTAAAGATGCGGTCTTGATCCTGAAGCATGAAGCTAACCTTTATGTGTCACGGCTGGCCGCGCGGGCCCGCCTCATCTGATATATATTGACCATCGCCCAGATCAGGGCAGCCAGCGCTGCAAAGTCGAACAGCAGCGCATAGCGTCCGGGCAAGCCGAACTGCGGTGCAAGCCATTGCGCCGCGATCCAAAGCACCATTGTGCCGGCAATGACAAGGCCCACCATCCGGCCCTTGCGGGCCAAGGCAATTTCTTCCTTATCTGTCATTCGTGGGCATCCATGTCAGGCTCAGGTCTTTTTGTTGCTTGCAGAGACGTCGGTCTCTGTAGCGGCGGCAAGGGTTTTTGCTTGCCCTATCCAGTCGTCGCGTTGAATGCGGCCCTTGAACGGCAAGCGGGCGTCGACCCATGCGATTTCAGTCGCTGACCACTGCGCGATCTGGTCAAAGTGATAGATCCCCAGAGCGTTCAACGTCTGCTCGATCTTCGGCCCGACCCCGCTGAGAAGCTTGAGGTTATCGGCCCCGCCTTCGCGCGGCTGGTCCAGCGTTTCAGGGCTGCTCTCAACGGTGCCCACCGGAATATCAGCGATCCCCGGACGGGTTGAGGTCGCCCCCTCGATCGTCGCCGGTGCCTCTGGCACCTCGGCAGCTGTAGGCGCAGGGATAGAGGCAATGGGTTCAGCCGCCGCCTTTGGTGACGCAGCAGGTGCAGGCTCGGCGTCGATAGCCGCCGCCGGAGCTTCGTATTTGTAAGTACCCTTGCGCGCGGCAAGCTCTTCTTGGCCCTTCAGCTTGGCTGTGGGTTTAATCCCTGAAAAGCCCGCAGGCTCGACTACCGCCGCAGGAGACGTGCCCGCTGTCGCTTCGGATGCAGCACCGCCAACATCGGCTGTTGCTTGACCACCGGTCGTATCTTCGGGGCGGGTTTCGACAGTTTCGACTGCTGCGGGTTCAGCATCCAGCTTTGGCTCGGTCTCTACAGGCGCATCGCTGGTGGGGGCGGCGCTGGCGGCTTGGGTTGTTGCTGCCGTCGCAGGTGCTGCCGCAGCGGCTGGGGCGCGGGCCGGCTCTGCCGTGTCGTCCGCCACCGTGCTGCATAGCAGCTTTGACATCACCACAAATGTCACAAGTCCCAGAATAATCCCGAGGAACAGCGAGGCGATGAAGCCCCAGCCGAAGACCAGCCAAAATAGCAGAGCAAGGGCAAGGCCGACACCGCCCCCCCACCGTGTGCAACCGCGCTTGCATTGCTCTTTTTGCGTCAAATCAGTCATATCCGTCCCCTCGTCCGCCATTCAAGATGATCTATTGTGTTTGCTAGATATCATCTTTTGTGGCGCGGGACGAGAATTCTGTTTGATCACCAGCGGCGAGCTTTTTTGCCTGCTCAACCCAGTTGTCGCGGGACACGCGGCCCTTGAACCCTTCGAGGTTCTGGTCGACCCAGGATACCTCGTTCGGACCCCAGTCCGCGATCTGGCTGAAGTGGTAGAAGCCCATCTTGTTCACCAATGTTTCGAGCTTCGGCCCGATGCCCTTGATAAGCTTAAGGTCATCCGCAGCACCTCCTTCGGGGGCTTCCAGCGCCTTGGGCTTAGTGGCAGAAGCCTCTGCGTTGGCTTCCGCCGATTTCGCGATGGATGCTTGGTCGGTGCCTGCTGTCGGTGCTTTGGGCGCGGGTGCCGGATCGCCCGGTGCGACGCTGCCTGCCTCGGGTTTGCCGACGGCTTCGACGCCCTCCGCCTCTCCGGGTGCTTCGGAGCGTTTATCAGAGGCATCGCCCACATCGCGCGGTGCGTCTTCCTCGGCCGGCGTCCGGCCCCCTTGGGCACCATCGGGTCCTTCGGGCGGCATATTGTCATCGCGCGAGACGGGCTGTTCATTGTCAGCACCAGCGCTATCGGCACCGTCCTTGCCCTGCCACGGCGCGGTCAGGGGGACTTCGGTACCGTCAATGCGTTTGATCGTATCACCAATGTCGACCGCCAGCTGTGCGCTGGCATTATATTGTGTCTTGCCGCTGTCATGATCGGTCAGGCTGGTCAGCCCCGACAGGGGTTCAGACGCATAGCGCCCGTTCTGCGGCCCCGGCACAGGCACCTGCCCTGCAGCCATATCGTCAATCATGGCGCGGAAGCCGTCGACCGTCAGGTCTTCGTAGTAATCCTTGCCGATCTGCGCCATCGGCGCGTTCGAACACGCGCCCAGACATTCGACTTCTTCCCACGAGAATTTGCCGTCTGCGCTGATCTGATGCGCCTTGGGCGCGATGCGGTCCTTGCAGACCTCGATCAGGTCTTCGGCACCGCAGATCATGCACGAGGTCGTACCGCAAATCTGGAAATGCGCGACCTCGCCCACAGGCTGAAGCTGGAACATAAAGTAGAATGTCGCGACCTCGAGCCCGCGAATATAGGCCATGCCCAGCATTTCCGAGACATGTTCGATCGCAGGGCGGCTGAGCCAGCCTTCCTGTTCCTGCGCACGCCACAGCAAAGGGATGATCGCGCTGGCCTGACGGCCTTCGGGGTATTTGGTGATCTGCGCTTCGGCCCATGCCTGGTTGGCGGGGGTGAAGGCAAAGCTTGTCGGTTGGTCAGGGTGTAGACGGCGGAGCATTAGTTCGAACCTATGGTCAGGCGGAGGCCAATGATGCCTCCGGCGTAAATTTCTTCAAAACAAGGTGGCGCAAGACGCATCACCGGTCGATCTCTCCAAAGACGACGTCCATCGTACCGATGATCGCGGCCACATCGGCAAGCTGGTGGCCTGTGGCCACATGGTCCATCGCCTGCAAATGCAAGAAGCCGGGCGCGCGGATCTTGGCGCGGTAGGGTTTGTTGGAGCCATCCGCTACGAGGTAGACACCAAACTCACCCTTCGGC